>Ga0302284_1000704_pt1 | contig 15288 bp, 18 predicted proteins | sample III_Fen_E2_1_FD_198760 | JGI IMG/M metagenome (GOLD analysis project Ga0302284, IMG submission 198760) | Peat permafrost microbial communities from Stordalen Mire near Abisko, Sweden - III_Fen_E2_1 | ecosystem: Environmental > Terrestrial > Soil > Wetlands > Permafrost | place: Sweden: Abisko...
GGTTCTTGAAAATAAAGAAATATATTTAACTCAAGAACGCTTTGATATTGTTAAAGATAATTATTTAACGAGATTGGAAGAATCTGAAATTCTTAATTATTCTAATATTGGAAAATATATGGATGATCCGGAATGGAGAATTGAAACAATAATAAACACAATAACATTACAAGATGTGCATAATATTGTTGATAAATATCTTAAATGGGAAGATATTTACAAATCTGTTGATAAAAATGAATTTTGAAAATGACTATATCAAGGAGAAAGAAAATTAAATAAAATAAAAATGAATCCTGTATATTGTAAATTATTTTTTGTTAATTTTGGTTATAAATTATTGGACAACTCTTGTTTCAAAATTACAAAAAATAATTTTTATTTTCATGTAAATGAAGATAATTTTGAAATTATACCACTAAATATTATTAGTAGATTAATTGATGAAGGAAAAACTTTAAATGTTAAAATTATTTTAAACAATAAAATTGGTGAAATTATATCTGTAATATATTTAGAAGATACTATATTATTAAAGATTAAAGATTTATTAAATTTAGATTGGGCGTCGGAAAATATTATTAAAATTAGAGTTAAATATAATTATAATAAAATGAAAATATTTAATGGTGGAAATATTCGTGAATTTAGAAATTATGAAAGAAAACAAAAACTAAAAATATTAAGCCAGATTTAATTTTTTATCTAATTTTATTTCATTATCTTTGTAAGAAATAAAATTAAGTTATGAAAAAAATATTTTTAATCTTATTCATAGTTATTTATATCATTTTACTTTTATTGATTGATAAAAATAAAATGTTAGTAGGATATTTATTAACTATAGATTTTGTAATAATTTTTTTATTGTTAATCAATATACAAAAAATCAAATAATAAAATATGAAATTAATTACTGTAGTTTTTGAGAAAACAGCGAGTCATAATGTTGACCCACAAAATGGATTTACACCTTTGTGTCAAGATGAACTTCCAGTTCCAGAAGGTGATAAAATTGTACCTGAACTTAATGGACAAAATAAACTTGTCTTATATAAGACAGTATCAAAGGATATGCATCCTGCAAATGCAATATGGATTTCTAATAATAATAGACCTCAATTTTCTCCTGTAAAAGGTGAAAATGTAGATATTGCATGGAATGCACATTGTATGTCTGGAACATATGGTGCTGAACTTATTGATGGCTTACCAAGAATGGTAGATTATGATTTTTTTGTTGCAAAAGGATTTGAAGCTGACCTTCATCCATACTCAAGTTGCTATCATGATTTGAATAAAAATATTTCAACTGGACTTATTGAATGGTATCAGTCAAGGGGTATAACAAGTGTTATTGTTGGTGGATTGGCAACAAATTATTGCGTAGCAGAGACCTGTAAAGATTTATCAGATGCTGGATTCCAAGTTATTCTTAATTTAGGTGCTTGTAAAGGTATTGGCACTGAAGATGATATACTTAAATGTATCAATTCTTTGATCAAAGATTATTATATTCAAATTGTTAATTCATTTAGTGAAATTGATATTGTTCTTGATGAAGATGAATGGGAATTAATTTAAATAAAAAAAAGTTTTTTATTTAAAAAATATTCCGTATCTTTGTAGTATAAATCAAAAAATTGAAATATGTCACAAGCAATTATCAAAAGTAAGATAGACACCGACCTTTATAAGTTGAGTATGCAATGGTTTTATATTCAGCATTATCCAGAGGTAGAAGTTAATTATTCTTTTAACAACAGGGATAAATCCATGAAATTTAATCAGCTTGCGGTTGATGAAATAAAAAATCAAATTGAATTAATGTCAGAATTAGTACTAACTGATATTGAATATAATTGGATAAAAAGTAATTTGACATTTTTACCTGTATCTTATCGTCAATATTTAGCGGCATATCGTTTTAATCCCAAACAAATAAAAATTACATTATCTTCGACTGGTGAACTAGACATCTTGATTAGTGGTAAATTGAGAGATACTGTACTTTGGGAAGTACCTCTTATGTCGATTATTTCTGAAGTATATTTCAAATATATGGATAAAGATTGGAATATGACAGGACAAGTAGAAAAAGCAATTTTAAAATCTAAGCAATTAACTGATGCTGATTGTTTATTTGCAGATTTTGGATCTCGTAGAAGGCGAAATTTTGAAACTCAGGATATTATTGTACGAGAAATGAAAAATTTTAAAGGATTTGTTGGCACAAGCAATCCTTATTTAGCAATGAAATATGGCGTAAAAGCAATAGGAACTTGTGCTCACGAAGCAATTGGTGCTGTTGCCGCATTAGAAAGTCTTAATCATCCAAATAAAATATTTATGGAAAGATGGACTGAAACTTATAGTGGTAGTTTAGGTACTATGTTACCAGACACATATGGGCTAACATCTTTTCTAAAAGATTTTTCATTAGAAAAAGCAAAACTTTGGGATGGATTAAGACATGATTCAGGGGATGCATATATTTTTACTGATAAAGTTATAGAACATTATAAAAAATTAGGAATTGATCCGACAACAAAAACTCTTATATTTAGTGACGGGTTAAATGTTGAAACTGTTATTAAACTTAATGAATATTGCAAAGGAAAAATTCGTTGCTCATTTGGTATTGGAACATTTTTCACATCTGATTTTGATAAATTAAGTGAGCCTAAAGTTAAAAGTAACGCAATGAATATGGTTATTAAACTCACAATGGCGAATGGTGTTCCTGTTGTCAAGTTGTCAGATAGCCCAGGAAAAGCTATTGGTGATCTAAAAATGGTAGAAATTATGAAATATATTCACATTGAAAATTATAAAAAATGAAAAATAAAAAAATTATTTCCTTACTAAGTGGAATAGTTGTATCTATTTGTGTTTATTTTTTATTTTTTAATAGTAATTACACTGGATCACTAAAAATGAATGAGGAATTTATGTCACTTCAAAGAATTATATTTATTTTTAATTGTTTAATTAGTATTTGGTGGGGTTTAATGTTTGGCTTAATATTATTTCTTATATTAGATTATGGTAGAGTAAGTCAAATTATTGAAAAACAAAAACAGAAAAACGATAAATTAGCGACAATTAAAACGTTTGAAGATACATTAAATTTGTATAAATTAGAACTAGTAAAAAATCCTAATAGTACATTTCTTATTGGGGTTATTAAAAATACTGAAGAGTATATTAATGAATTGAAAACAAAATTAAACCAATAACAAAACTTATTATATAATGAAAACAAATGGAGTCACAAAAGAAGATACAAAAACTTTAGAAGAAATTCTAGAAGAATCTGGAATTTCAACAGCAAAAGAGTATAAACTTGTATTATGGAATGATGATCATAATTCTTTTGAGTGGGTTGAATATTGTTTAATAACAATTTTAAAATTTACTCCAACTGCTGCTGAAAAATCAGCGTGGACAGTACATCTTCAAGGTAAAGATGTAATAAAAAATGGCTCTAAAGAATCATTAGAGCCATATAAAAAAATATTAGAAGAAAGGAAATTGACCGTGTCAATTGAGGAATAATATGAAAAAACAATTATGTAAATATGTTTTATATGTGTATGTTAATTTTATACAAGAAGATTTAACAATTTTTAAAGAATGGGGAATTCCAATTATTAAAACATTAAACTTTATTTATTCTATAATTATTTGGGGTTCAGCAATAATATTATTTCCAATTTTTATAATTGGTATGAAGACTAATAATTTAGAATTTTTATGGAAAGAAATAGAAAAAATAGAAAAAACAATAAAATAACTAAGAATATATACTGTAACAAAAATAAATAATATATGAAATATAACAAAGAAGTAGAAATGGCTATAAAAGATGGTAAATTAATTGCAATAGAAATAGGCTCTAATGTAATTAGAATAGAGCACCTTTTTTTAGCATTTATAAATAATGAAGAGTCTGAAGTCTATAAAATATTGTATTCTCTAAATTTAAACACAGATGCAATAAAAAAGACTTTGACTGATTGGTCAAAGGAGATGCAGGATAAGATAGAAGAAATAGAAAAAATGGATAGAAAAAAATTAATAAAATCTCTATCTCAAATTGATATTAGGATTTCATTGGATAATGAAACAGATAAAATATTTAAAGATTCAATAATTTTTGCTAAAGAAATGAAAGCTGAGGAAGTTGGATCAGAACATGTTTTTTATTCTATTTTAGAAAATTCAAATAATTTGGTGACACAATTATTTTCAAAATCACAAGATGTTTATAATTTATTAAAATCAAGATTAAAAAATGAAGATGAAGAAATTTTTAATAATGATATGGATATGGAAGAAATGAACGAAAATAAAGATGAAAAAGTAAATAAAAATTCTAAAACTAAATTGATTGATCAATTTGGAATTGATTTAACAAAGCTTGCAAGAGAAGGATCATTAGATCCAGTTGTTGGACGAAAATCGGAAATTAAAAGAATTTCTCAAATTCTTTCTAGAAGAAAGAAAAATAATCCGTGTCTGGTTGGAGAGCCAGGTGTTGGTAAATCAGCTATTGCTGAAGGTATTGCGCAGTTGATAGTTGATGGTAAAGTACCAGAAAATTTAAAAAATAAAAAAATTATCACACTTGATATGGGTTCTTTGGTCGCCGGAACAAAATATCGCGGGGAGTTTGAACAACGGCTAAAAGGAATTATCAAGGAGATGGAAGATAATAGAAATATTATTCTGTTTATAGACGAAATCCATACTATTATTGGCGCTGGCTCAGCATCAGGTTCTCTTGATGCATCGAATATGTTAAAACCAGCTCTTGGCCGAGGAAGATTCCAATGTATTGGTGCAACCACCCTTGATGAATATCGTAAATATATTGAAAAAGATGGAGCACTAGAACGTAGATTTCAAAAAGTTCTTGTTGAACCAACAAACAAAGTTGAGACATTAGAGATTCTTCAAAATCTTAAAAATCGTTATGAAGATTTTCATAATGTAACTTATAGTGATGAGGCATTAAAAGCCTGTGTTGATTTGACTGATAAATATATGTCTGAAAAATATATGCCAGATAAAGCTATTGATGCAATGGATGAGGCTGGATCAAAAGTTCATGTAAACAAAACTATTGAAACGCCAAAAAAAATACAAGACCTTGAAAAAAGTATTCAAAAGGTTCTTACTGAAAAAGAAAAACTTGTTAATGAGCAAAAATTTGAAACTGCTGCAGAAAAAAGAGATCAAGAAAGATCATTAAAAACAAAATTGGTTATTGAGCAAGACCTTTGGCATAAGGAAATGTCTAAAAATCCAAGAGATATTGTAACTGCTAATGATATTTCTGAAGTTGTTGCATTAATGACAAGAATTCCAGTAGATAATGTTTCTGCGGATGATAATACAAAACTAAAACTTATGACAAATAAAGTTAAAGGTATTGTTATTGGGCAAGACGATGCTGTTGACAAACTAATTCGTGCCGTTAAAAGAGCAAGAATCGGAATTAAAGATCCAACAAAACCTGTCGGCTCATTTATATTCTTAGGTCCTACAGGTGTGGGAAAATGTCATGGTAAAGGAACAAAAATATTGATGTATGATGGTTCTATTAAAAATGTTGAAGATATAAATGTAGGAGATTTGTTAATGGGTGATGATTCCACACCAAGAAAAGTTTTATCTTTAGCAAGAGGTGAAGATAAGATGTATAGAATAAATCCGTTAAATGGCGGAGATGCTTTTGTGTGTAATGAGCCTCATATGTTATCACTTAAAACTACAGGAACAAATAATATTGTAAATATACCATTAAATGAATATTTAAATAAAAGCAAATGGTTTAAACATACACATAAATTATGGAGAACTAATGTTGAATTTGAATCAAAAATGGTGAAAATTGATCCTTATTTTATGGGATTGTGGTTAGGTGATGGGAATAGTCATAATGTTGGGGTAACTACTGCAGATTCGGAAGTAGTAGATTATATTTATAAAATAGCTAAAGATTGGAATCTTAATGTTAGAGTTGATGAATTAGAAAATAATAAATCTAACACTTATGTTATAACTGGTGATTCTAGAGGTGAAAACCATAATAATAATTTAATGACAACTTTCAGAGAATATAATTTGATGAATAAATATAAAGAAAAGGATATTGCTAATAGTAAGTTTATTCCAAATGATTATTTATATAATGATTCATCTGTTAGAAAAGGTGTATTGGCTGGACTTATTGATAGTGATGGTTATCAATTTCATAATTGTTATTTAATATCAACTAAATATTTCAAATTATCAGAGCAAATATTATTTTTAGCTAGAAGTCTTGGATATAGAGCATCAACAACACCTAAAATAGTAAATGGAGAAACTTATTATTCCGTGAATGTGTGTGGTGATTTAAGTGATCTTGATATTATTTTAAGTAGAAAACAATCAACACCAAGAAAACAAAAAAAGAATGTTACTCTAACTGGATTTGATGTTGAATATATCGGAGTTGATGATTATTACGGATTTGAAATTGATGGAAATCATTTATATTTGTTAGGTGATTTTACTGTAACACATAATACCTATCTTGCAAAAATGATGGCTAAGGAGCTTTTTGGTTCTGAAGATGCAATGATTCGTATTGATATGACTGAATATATGGAAAAACATAATGTTTCAAGATTAGTTGGTGCACCTCCAGGATATGTTGGTTATGAAGATGGTGGTGAACTTACTGAAGCAGTAAGACGTAGACCATATTCTATTATACTTTTAGATGAAATTGAAAAGGCACACCCAGATGTTTATAATATTCTTCTTCAAGTGTTGGATGATGGTGTTTTAACAGATAGTTATGGTCGTAGAGTCGACTTTAAAAATACAATTATTATCATGACCTCAAATGCAGGCTCTAGAAAATTAAAAGATTTTGGAACTGGTATTGGATTTAGTTTGAAAACTGAAGATAGTCAAAAAGATAAAAATAATATTATTGATAAAGAATTGAAAAAAATATTCAGTCCTGAATTTTTAAATAGGGTAGATGAAGTGGTTATGTTTAATTCTTTGACAAAAGATAATATTGGAAAAATAGTTGACGTTGAAATAAAATCGACTATTCAAAGATTGAGTGATATTGGCTATGATGTGCATATTACAAAGTCACTGAAAGATTATTTATTTGAAATTGGATATGATGAACAATATGGTGCTCGTCCTCTTAAAAGAGCCATACAAAAGCATATTGAAGATAGTATAACAGACGCTATTATCAACGAGGAGATTAAAGTTGGTGATAGAATATCTATTAGATATGATAAAAAGTTGACTGAAGTTAAAATAGTCAATTTAGCATCAAAAGGATCTTCAAATACTGAAAATGAAGAAGAAGAAGAAGAAATAACAATATAAAAATTAAAAATAAAAAAACCTCTTTAAGAGGTTTTTTTATTTTTATATACCAAATTTTTTATATATCTTTGGAGATAATTAAAAAATGAAATAAATAAATAATGAAAAAGTTTGAAAAAGATTGGTTAAACGCCAATCGTAAAGGTAGTAGAGAAGCAGAGTTAGAACAAACTAACACTGGTTGGAGTGCTAAAACTAAAAAAACATAAAACCTTAAAAGATTACTCTAGAAAAGGTAAATATAAATTTTGTGATGTTGAAAATGAATTTGAAACTTATTAAATGACAACATCAGCAAACATAGCGCCTTTATAATCTATAACAAAAAAAATGAATAGGTGATCATCATCAACATTGATGTGTAGAACATATTGGGAGGAACTTCTTAAATATCAACCACTAAAAGATTATAAGATCAAAGAAATTTGGTATGATGAAGATGAAGAATATAATGAGGGTGAAACTAAAAATTTATACGATTTCCTTAAAAAACGAGAAAAATCATCAAAAGAATTATTAGAATATTTTATAAAATATAATATAAAATTAAGAAAAGAAAAACTTCAAAAAATAAATCAACTTTGAATTATTACTTCTATAAATTTAATTACTTGGTTTTCTAATTCTTTTTTATCCCCATTATTATCAATATAAAAATCATATTTATAATTAGCAACGTTCTTATCAGAATAGTTGTTAGCAACTTCTCTATCGTCTTTTTTTAATAAAACTGTAAGGCAGTTTTTATCATACTTATCTACAAATTTCTGTATTTCGTGTGGCTCTCTACAATGTATAAAATAAACAATATTTTGTCTATCATATTTTGGTAAATTTGAATTATATTTTGATATTTTTTGAACCATATCTTTAAACGGACCATTATTAAATTCACTCCAAATTCTTTTCATTTCTGATAGTAATAATCTAGCCTCTTCAGTTTTTTTTCCATCCCAACCAAAATTTCTTTTTGAAATTTTTTTAACTTTATCTATTGTAGACCAATTAACACTTTCATATTTATAGTGCTTTTTAAAAAAATTGGCAAATTGATCTTTTCCGCTTTGATTTGAACCATTCAAGATAACTATTTTCATTCTTGTATTTCTTTTAATTTTTTTAACTTATCAATCCTTATTTCTTTTGTTGATAATTTATTGTTTTGATGATTAATTTTTTCATATTTAAATTTTACTTTAAGTACACTAAAATCACATTTAGTATTAAAATTTAAATTATTTTCAATTTTTATAAATTGTGCATTTAAATATTTGATAGATAATACATCTGATACATTGATAGTTATTGTAAATTTTATTTTTTCTTTAATTAACTTCATTATAAGTTCATATGGTTGAATTCTATTTCCATCATATTTACAAGAAAATAAAAATTTATTTTTTCTAATTCCTTTAATATTAGTTTCTAATAGTTTTTTTTCGTCTTCATCTATGTCAAAATCAATATCATAAGTTAAATTTTCTAATAAATTAATTTCACTATATGAAGAATCTATTGAATTATTATAATAAGCAGGATTTGTTGAGCCTTGGATCAGATTATATTGTGTGGTGGTTATGGGCCAAGATGGTGCTGGATACTGGAAACCACCTATTGTAGAAGATGTTTGTTGATTTAGTATCGAATGAATAGCTTGAATAGATGACATTGTTTAAATATTATTTTTTAATTTTTATTATTTTTAATAGATAAAGTTTGAATTTTTATATATAGAAAAAAAGAATATAAAGCTAATGGCTAAGCAATCTAAGTTTATGAAATTAAATCCAAACATTCTAATGGAATGGGTGTTTGATAATGAGCATTATGTGAGTGAAAATTATAAAGTTATAACAAATTTAAATGCAAATAAAAAAAGAAATTTTCTTTCTACTTCTGGTCTTAATAATATAAATAATAATCTATTTCAATTAGATTCAGTATTAAATAAATATACACTACCAAATACTGCAAAATATAATTTTTTACAAGAACAAGATTATAATACTGCACCAATTCAATATGACACTGTTAGAATATATTTACCTGTTACTTATAATTTTGTTTTTGATGGATATGTTGGGTTATATTTAAAAATTTTCGCATATGGTTTTTATAATGATATTATTTATGAATTATCAAATATCTTTTTTGATGCTACAAATACTATCAATTCTGGCTTAACTAATTTAGCAATTCCATTTTTTTATGATGAACAGCAATGGGGCAAATATTATCAATTTGATATACCATCAATAGATTATGTGTCTAATCAACGAAGTGGCACAACAACATTACCTAATTCTATTAATAAAAATTTAACAGTTGGGGAGGGTATAAGTCAAACAGCACCAATATTTGTTGATTTTCAATATTTAAATGCCAAAGAAATAATTTTAGGCAATACATATTATTATGCATCTGATTCATATCGCATATCATTTGCAAAAGCGCCAGAATATAATACTTTAGGCGTACAAATACAAGAATCCACAGAAGGTGATTTCTTTGAAATATGGGGAACTTATGGTGAATCAAATGAAAATTTAGATAATTTTGTTAGGGGTCAAGAAAATAAAGGTCGTAAAATAAGAATTGAATATGATATTTATTTATATGAAGAAAATATTCAAACAAATTTACAAACAGTTTCTGTTATTGAAGATTTTACAAAAAAAATTTTATATAGACCAATTTTAACATTTTCAAATACAACAGCTGCAATCAAAATTACAATGAGGATTACAGATTTAGTTGATATGAGTACTATTGAAAAATTTACATCAATTGGGTTGGATAACAATATTCAAAAATATGGCAAAAAATTAATAAGTTTGAACGTTCAAAATCTTAATAAGTTAAAAATATATAATGCTAAACCTGATGAAATAATTTTAGGAAAAGATTATTTTTCAGGTAATTTAACAACTGAAATTATTAAAGTTAACTCTCCACAATTAATAGAAGTTGGAAAAATAATAGTTAATAGCCCATTATCTTCAAGTGATTATAAAGGAATGGGGCTATTAAATTTAGTTATAACTCCATTTGATAATATTATTCAATTTAGATTAGCAACAATTCCGACCACAAATACTGGTACAGCAAATCAAATGGAACAATATAATTTATCAACAATTTTAAATAATTCAGAAATAAAATTAGAATTTAGATCCGATACAGAATCTGTGGATAAATCTATTTATAACGAAGCTGATAACGATTATACAAATGGAATAATCAATTTTAAAATTGTCGAAAATGATTTACAAGTATTAAAAAAAATATCTGATAAAGGTTTTACTAATTTTTATTTAACAATCACATCAAATACAGTAAAAACATTATTATATTCAGGTACATTTTCTTTTTATGAAAATTTAACTTTTATTGATAATACAAGTAATATAACAAATATAAATACTAACACAATTCAATCACCAAGTTCAGCATCATCATCTAATACATCATCCACAAGTTCAGCATCAAATTCTACATCAACTAATGGAGATTCTAGTGTTTCTGAATGGCCTAAAGCTGGTAGAACTGTAATTATTTATTCAAAATATAAAAGCACTTCAGTTGCATCAAAATAAATTTAATATATGTTAGTAGAAACAAATATAAATGAATTATTAAATACATCTAATATTTCGATAGAAGATTTAACATATAGTTCTTCAATAGAAGATAGTATTAGCCAAAATGGAGGCACAGTTATTTATTCATATAATAATATTATTATTGCATCAGAAATTAGTGAAGCATTTTATAATGAGTTACAAAAAAATCCAAATATTGATTATATTGAATCAGTCGCATTAAAGCAATATGGTTCTGCTGATAGTAATCAGATAAGTAATTTGGATTCAAATAATCAATATTTACCTGGAAATTCTAATGATATTACAACATTAAAAGGTGTTGTAAATGTAAACAATAGTAATATTGATGGATCGTCTGGTAATGTATATGGATCAAACATAACAGGAATTGGTCCAACAATCTTAAATTCTATTTTTACATTAAGTGCATCTACAAATGAGATTTTTAATTATACTATAATTACAAGTGGATCAACACCAATAGATTTTTCAATTGTTCAACCAATTACTTATGATGGAGTATTAATATTAAAAAACATTAATACTATAAATGGCCAAACTTCAAAAGCTGGAATTTATAATATTAAATTTTTAGCTAATAATAATTTTGGTACAGATGTTAAATATCTAACATTATCAATTACAGAACCTACTAAAATATTAAATACTAATTTATTAGTTTATAATAATTTCAATTCACAATTTTATTATACAATAGAATCATCTGGTGAGAATTTAACATATGATATTCTTAATATGCCAGGTGGACTATTCATGATAGGTAATATAATAAATGGTTATTTTTCAACTATAGACACATATATTATGACATTAATAATTTCTGGTACAACAGGATCAGATTCTGTGATATTAACAGTCAATGTTGGAGAAGCGCCGATTATTAATAGTTATGGAGATTGGTCAATAGAGCAAAATAACTATCAAAGTTATCAAAATTATTATATTACATCAACGACTGCAGACTCTGTGTATAATGTGATTGGTATATTACCACAAGGCTTGTATTTTAGTAATAATATAATAAGTGGAGTTGCAGCACAATCAGGAGAATATCATGTAACATTATTAGCAACTAACCCTTATGGTGAGAATTCAAAAGATTTAAAAATTACTGTTGTTCCAATGGGGCAATATTATTAAAAATAAATATTAATCGTGGCAACATCAACACAAAGTCAAGTATTTAAAAATTTAACATATAGCGAAGATATTAAGAATCAAATTATTAATAGTGGTGGAACTATAGTTTTTATGAGAGATAATGTAATTATGGCATCTGAAATATCAGAAGCTCAATATAGAGAACTATTAAACAGCCAATATATAGACAAATTAGATGTTTTACCATTGAAACGATATGGTGATGTCGGAATACAATATATACAAAATACTGTTAATTCTGGTACAACCACATTATAAAATAAATTTAAAATATGAGAATAAGTTCAGCTAATAATCAATTTTTATTTCAATTTCCAAGCGATTTCTTAGCAAAAGAAGTAGATGAAAGATTAAAAAGATATATGGATAAAAATTGGATTCCTTATCAAGATCCAATGGCATATATTAATTCTACCATTAAAGAAATTGTTTTTCCTGCGATTTCTTATGAAGGTTCTGAGCAAATACATAGATTTGGTAAAAAAATAGAATATAAACCAGCTATAAATACCTATGATACTTATACAAGTTCATTGGATATAACATTGAGAAGTGTAGATTCTCACACAAATTATTTTATGCTACAACAAATTTTTGCAGAATATTATAATAATACTAGAAAATATTATTTGCCTTGGTTAAATTTGTATATACTTGATAAAGATGGTGATTTCTTATATTCTGTTGTTTTTAGATCACCATTATTAAAATCTTTATCTGAACAAAGGCTATCATATCAATCAATGGATGTGTCTGAACAAACATTTTCTATAACATTTAAATTTAATTTTATGGATGTTTATTGGGAATTAAGCGATAACCCAGAATATAAAAAAGATAATATATTTTATTCTCAAATTTGGGATCATTCAAATGATATACTTCCTTTACAAAGACCTCAAAATGACTATTAACTATATTTTTTAATTAAAAGAGTAAACTTTTATTTATAATGATTCTATACATAACATAAATAAATAAATTTTTAACTTTTTAAAATCAAATTATGATCAAAGAACTCATTGAAGGTAAAAATATAGGTAACCTTCCAGATCCATTTCCATTTTTAACTAACAACAAAATTAGAAAAGTAAAAAGCCAAAGCGATGTTTCTAAAGAATATTTAGAAATGTACTTACAAATGGAAACATCCTTTTTAGCACTTAGAGATATTAAAGTGAATGAAGTTGTCACTGGTGTTGTTATAAGTATTAAAGAAAAAGAAATTTTTGTTGACTTTGGATACAAAGATTATATTTATGTGGATAAACCTAAAAAAAGCACAGTTACAACTGAATTAGTAGTAGGCGAAACAATTGATGTACTTATTACCGACATTTCAGATAGTCCATTTCTTATTAAAGGTTCTGTTACAGAACTAATAAAACAAAAAGTTCATAGTAAAATGAAAAATTACTTTGAAAATAATCTAGTACTCACATCTTCGGTAAAATCTATAATACCAGCAGGATATATGATGGATATTCATATGGATAATATTACTATTGAAGCGTTTATGCCAAATACTTTAGCTGATGTTAATAGATTAACAGATTCTCAATCTATTATGGGATTAACATTTGAGGTGATGTTAGAAACTTTACAACAAGAAAAGGGTGTGTATGTAGTTTCTCGTAGAAAATATTTACAATCTTTAATACCTAACGAAATTGATAAATTAAAATTTGGTGAAGTTTATACAGGTGAAGTAACTGGAACAACACCATTTGGAGTGTTTGTACAATTCCGTGCAACTCCTAATGGACCTAATTGTTTAACTGGTATGGTTCATAAAGCCAATATTGATGTTGTTTGGCATGATAAATGGAGTCAAATTGTACCTGGAATGATGATTGATTTTTATGTTAAAGAAGTTATTAAAAATAACAAAATTATTCTTACTCAAATTTTAAAAGAATCGTTATGGGACACAATTAAAGTTGGTAAAGTTATGACTGGTAAGATTAGAGATATTAAAAATTTTGGCGCACTAATTCTATTAGATGAAGAAACTACTGGTTTAATACAAACTACATATATTAATAAATATAGCAAACCACTTAATATTGGTGATGAAGTGAAAGTAAAGGTAATTTCATTAATACGAGATGATAGAAAAATTTATCTTAATTTCGCTGATGGAAAAGACAAATAAAAAGCAAGCAAAAAAAAATTCTCAATTTTCATTGAGAATTTTTTTTTGCTTGCTTTTTTGGTATTAAATGTGCAACAGTTGTAGTTGTTCCTATTTTAATTCTTTATATTATTCCCCGTGTTTTATAATTTGTGAAACTAATAAATCTAACATAGTTTCTCTACCAAATATCATAACACTAACTTTTACCTTTTGTTTTTCTATATCTAATTTATCAATAGTGCCAACAAATGAATTGAATGGTCCATCTATTATTTTTATTTTGTCATTTAGATGTAAAGTTGTTTTGTCTTCTTTTTTATTTACTTTTCCTAAAATACGTTCTATCTCAATTGATGTTAATGGCTGTTTTAATACCGATGTTACACCATTAATATGTTTAACATTAGCCTCAACATCGCTAATATTTTCACACTCAACAAACATATATCCTGGAAATAAAATTTTGTCAACTGAAACTTTTTTACCCCGTCTTAATTGAATATCTTTTTGTGAAGGAACTAATAATTGAGAAATAACACTTTCTGTGCCAATTTCTTTTATTTTTGTTTCAATTGCTTCTTTTATTTTTTTTTCTTTTCCGGACATTACCTTAATTGTGTACCATTTCATATTATAAATTTATTTGTTTTTATCATATAGTTTTATTTTCATACAAAGATATATTTATTTTGGTGAATTAAAAAATAATACTTATATTTGTAATGTTAAAAATAAAAAATATGAAATTTGAAGAAATTGTACCAATTGGAAACTTTAAAGAAGTTTTAGAACGTTTTAGGACAGGGGTGGATGAAACTATTTCTAGATGTAACGAAGAAAAAAAGTTCAATAAAAGTCTAGCTACATGGATAAAAACTATTGTTGGAGATTTTGGTATGATTGATGTATTGGAAGACGGTATTCTTAAAAATAATTGTTGGAATATTGAAGAAG
>Ga0302284_1000705_pt1 | contig 15277 bp, 3 predicted proteins | sample III_Fen_E2_1_FD_198760 | JGI IMG/M metagenome (GOLD analysis project Ga0302284, IMG submission 198760) | Peat permafrost microbial communities from Stordalen Mire near Abisko, Sweden - III_Fen_E2_1 | ecosystem: Environmental > Terrestrial > Soil > Wetlands > Permafrost | place: Sweden: Abisko...
TATTTTAGAAATTATTTTCTTCTATCTCGCACTTGAACACCCCTTAGATTACATCTTAAATGTAAAACTCACAGACAACATTCTTTTCTTTGTGAACTTTAGCTTGTTTCTCAGTATTTTTTTGTATCATCACGAAAAATAAATGAAAGTTAGTGGAGCATATCAAAACAGTTTGTGAAATTGAATTTCTTAATAGTGATTTTTGCATCGACTTTTATAACCCAAAGTGTAAGAATAGAACAAAGTAAATGAGTATCTTTCTCGAAATAGGGTAATACTAATAAAAGAACTAAAATGATAAAAAAACTTGATCACAAAATAGGAAAACTAAAAGCAAAAACAGATTATTTAAAGAGGGATAAATGTTTAAAATGAGATGAGGAGGGCATTTTCTATGAAGAGCAAGTGAAAGGAAGTAGAATGCTTATGAATTGGATATTCCAACAAAAAAAGCATAAACTATTGAGTCTGTTCATATTAAATCTTCATTACAATCAAGCAGATCTATTTACAGAATTAAGTTTTAATTTTCGAAATATGCGCCTGATAATTTAAATGATATCTTCCTTCAATCTTTATTGTATACTAAATACTCCTAAAATGTTTGAGTCAACTATTTTTTGATAGAATAACGAAGAAACCATTGCAAGAAACTAATTAAATTAAGACAAATCATTTTTTGATTAATTAATCCCAAAAGTGAAGGTTTTCTTTTTATTTGGTAAAAGAATAATCAAAAAGTTAAAAAAAATCGTGAGAAAGAGAGAACTCCATTGATTGGATATTAAAATTTAACTTAAAAAGAACAGAAAATTAGTGAGATTAGTTCTTCCTTTTTTTTTCTTCTGCTTGACATTCAAAAAATAAGCTGATGATAATGCACCTAAGCAATCAGCATTTTTAATAATCATTTTTCCGATAAATATCTTGAACTTTAAAAAATATAAATGTAATCGTTCAAAAATTATTTCTTCGCAATTTCTAAGAATATTATGCAAAGTCAAAAAACTATTTTTATGTTTTTTAAGTTCATAATAATTAATCTCCTTTGTTTAATTAATAAAAGTTAATCCTAAAGCCAGCAAATTTCACATGTTTCCTCAAAAATAGCTTGTCTTATGACCAGAGGAAATTATTTAAAAAAGCAGGAAGACAATATGCAACTTAATGAAGTAAATTAAGAAAAGAATTTTTAGAACTATCATTTTTTTGTTGTTGCATATTTATTTGCTTAGAATAGTTAGTGCTTTATTTAAAAAATTAAGATCAAAAATAACAATAATAATCAGAAATACTAAAAAAACAAAACAATCAGAGCTTAAAATGTCTATCATTTTTAAATTGTTTTTACTGCCAGAAAGTAAAAGCAAAATAATAGAAAAATAATTCGAAGTAGAACTATTGTTTATTTAACATCTAAACTGTTACATTATAAAAATAAAATAAAAAGTTCAACGAGTAGGTTACATAATAATAAAAAATCATCATTTTTGATTTGCTTTTTGCTTTAATCATTTCTTTTTAAATGAGATAATTTTGAAAAAAATATTTTTCATTAATTTCCTGAAGTTACTTTCTAATTAAATGGTAGCTACTTTTTTGTCTCCAAATACTTAAAGAAACAAATATAATATTATATTAAAAAAATCCACATGAAAAAAAAAAATGAGAAAAAAGAGTGGCTTAATTGCAGAAATTATTTAAAAAAAAAATCAAAAATGTTTGTTTTGTTTACTTACTCCCTCTCAAGTAACAGGCATACATTTTATTTGTTTTATTTTCCTTTATTTGATCTTGCTAATAAGGCATTTTATTAAAACATTCCTCTACTTCTACTTCAAGTTAGAAATGATAGGAGTAAATAAAGCGATGTTGCATAATTCAGTAAATAATTACAAAGATAATTAACTTTTAATTGACACACCAAAAACAAAAAAACAAACAAAACTTAACCAATCTCTTTCAAAGTGTGAATCTCACTACAGCAGACATCAGTAGTAAAAAGGTAAAAAATGCCATAAAAAATGCTCAACTAATGAGATTATTCATATCTTTTAGTTAACTCTAGTTTGGTTTTATTTAGTTTTACCAGTAGTTGGTCTCAATCTTAGACTTGTCCTTTTCATTTAAAAAATTTAAATCTTCAAAGATATTATGGAGAACTTCCAGTTAGATATGGTACTAATCTTTCTACCTTATGAATATTTATTTTATCATTTTTCTTTGCTAACAACTTAGTAAAACCAGATTCCACTAGAGATTTTTCATGCTGGAATGTTTTCAGTTTCTAGAAAACCTGATGACATGAATGAATTCCAGGAAACTGCATTATCGAATTCTGAAAATTCACCAGAGCTTTTTCAATAAAGTATGTCTTTCATCCTTTAAATATATGCTCTAATAAAGGAGAAATCTTCAAATAATATCCTCATTAATCTAAAATTATTGTGTTTCTGCATGCTGCATAATTCAATTACTCCTATGCTAATTTATTCGTTTTATTCGAACATTCCAATGTCCAATCACTCATAGTCCTTTTTTCATTATTAGCCTCTACAAATTATGAAAATCGAAGCAATTCAGGAAGCTCATTTTAGGCAGACGATTACTTTTAAGCCCACAAAGAGCCTAAGTAATTTCTAGCATTTATTAGAGAGTCTACCTTCAATCTTTTGTTATGCTTTTAGATAAATTTTTATAAAACCAATTCATTTTCATATTAAATCATATTTCTTTATTTTCTTATATATATATCATGAAACAATCCTAAAAATAATTCATTTCACACTCCTACCAACTCATTATTTACTCTTTTTTTCTCCCTAAACAGCATCACAACGGAGTGCATAAATGAAGAAAACATTTTTTTTTTAAAATTGAGCTTATTTCAGAAATCTGAGAACAACAACATTGTCAAGAACATCACAAAATCATTCTTCAACTTCATGTTAGAAGAAACAAACTTTCTTTTTTTGGAAGAGTTTGTTTTTAAAATGCCTTTCAAATAATGCTTGAAGAAAATAAGGAGCTATTTCAAATCGTTTTCCTTCACAAATCAGGATCTCATTCGACTTATGAAGCATCCAAGCTTATCTCGCGCATTTGAGTATTTTCTCACATTTGATGTGTTAGAATGGTTAGATAGAAGCAAAGTTCTAAACAAAAAAGAACACAGTTAGATGATTGAGATCTTAAAGCATATTTGTGCTCATAAGCATTTCCTAAACAAAATTAAGTTTTTAAAGAAAAAAAAATCTCTCTGAAAACGCAGCAAGACTAAATATAAAACAGTAGATGAAAGGATTCTTGTAAAAGGAAGAAAACTGACATGGAAAACTCTTTTTTTTGTCTGCAACAAAAAATAATAAAACAATAGTGTTTTATTTAATGCTTGATGTTGGGTTTGTTGATCTATTTTTTAAATAATAGCAAGAATAAGCCATTTCAGGCATAAGAATCACACCTAAAAAAGCACAACAATAGTTTTAACAGATTTTTTTGTCAGCTTGTTTTTTTTGGGGAAAAGGGATTAATTAATTAATCATTCAAATAATATTTTTTAAGTAAAGTGTAAAAAAGGTAAAAATAATTCAGTGTTAATAAGTTGCATTCCCAGGAGCTTGGGGAGGGGGGGAAAGAAAAAAAGTTTATTTCAATAGTTTTAATTAAATCACGCAACTTCTTTGCTAAATGCCATAAGCATATTGAAACTACATGATAATTATGAGAAAACAATTGAATCGATTTCCTCACAGAACAATAAAATCCATAGGCTAATTGTAATCAAGCTATTTCAAATGTGATTATTTATTTTTGCTTTTTATCTTAATAGAAGCTGTTGTGTTGTATATTTTTAACTAAATAGAACGAAGATTGCATCAAGCGGAAAAGAGATAAAATTGCTGAAATGTAATTTACCTATTGCAATGCTGCTAGTCGATGAAAACTTAAGAAGTTGGAAGTTAATATCTAGATATCATACTCACTGATGTGAATTTCAAAATATACAAGTTGAATGTGCAACGAATTTAGTAATTATTAATTTGGTCTATTTTTAAGATCTAGAGATAAAGGAATTTGAACAACAGACTTTCCCTTCGAATTCATTTGATTAGAATCGACCCAGTAAACAACGCTATTTTAACTCGATAGTAGCTTTAGATATTTTATACTTGCATTTTTTCAAGGATTAATGATTTTCAATTATTTGCTTTGGTTCAAAACATCACAAGTTTCCTACCAAATCCAGAAAATAAAGAGAGAAAAAACAAGATTTTGATCAACTCAAAAGTAAAAAAGAGATAATTAACGAATACCATAAATGGATCCATTTTCTATTAAGATTGAAGAAATTGTTATTAAAATCGAATAAATTGATCAATAGGAACATCCCTAATAAAAACTTGATCCCTAAGTACGTAACCGTCAAGAATTGGCAAAACAATTCAGTACTATTTCTAAGAACAATGTAGCTAAAAACATATTAAATGCATTCTTTGCGTATCTAGTTGATTTCAAGCATAACGATCTTCTTGCTAATATTGCAGCTTCTTCACTTTCTAATTTGTCCTAAGCTCTCAAAATAGCCAGAAACTATGAAAAAAACTTTAAATTCAATAATCATTACCTCTAGAAACTCATCAAGCATCCGAAATACGGTAGAGCTTTGGAGATTTTTCTCAGATTTGAAGCTAAGGATTGGTTAGCTCAAAGTAAAGTTTAAAACAAGCAGAATCACTAGATTTTCATAGATTTTTTGTAACTCTGCTTCTCTGATACCTGTTTAACCAAGAAAATAGTGACACACAAAAGAACTCGATCTTTTCTTTTCAATGATCGATCATTACAATCAAGATAAAACCAAAGTGTCTCATCTTTAAATAATTGATAAATACTTTTCATATTATAATATTGTTTAGTATAAAAGAGAGAAAGAGGATAGCTCTAAAGGGATGGTCATTGTTAGCGATGCTCAGATCAACTCTTCATGTTTTAAATGTTAGCAAAATTCAATAAATTCTCACAAAAATTCAGTAGAATTAGAAGATAAAGAAGGGAAAGTTAATAACCTAAAAGCAAAAGTTATTAAAGTTTGTAGAAAAATTGTTCAATTAATTTTTTTTAAAGCATTTATAATAAAAAGCAATGAAATAGAAAGAATAATGTAAAAAAAGCTGAAGAATTGATGATTTAAATAAAAAATAGCAACACTGTAAGTGTTTAATAAGATATCATTTTTTAAGGGGCTTTAATGAATTATTTTGAAGTTTTATTAAAAATTGAATTTTTCAGTCCAATTTTACATAACTTCAACAATGTTGTGTAAAGATATTGGGTACTTAAATAACCACAAAATATCGCATATCTAGCCTAGCCTACAATGAGTTGTTTCTTCTCAAATAATTCTCATGAGAATTTAAGGTAAATTCATTGATGAAATCTTAAAATAATTGTTGATAAGACTATGGTTTAAATTATTGTTAAAAAATAATAAATATGGGGGATTTGGTTAAAACAAAAATTTTATGATATTCAGCAATGAATATTGATTTAACTGAAAGACGTTTTATTAATTTTGATTTGGCGAATATGTTTTTATTATTGCAATCTAATTGGAGGTATCCTGTTGAGAGTGAAGGAAAACCTAATGAATTGTTTTCAAACAAAAAGAATCAATTAATTTGTTATTTTTGTTCCATCACACAATGTTTAATCCACTTAAATATGAAATGTGATTTTAAAATTTTTGTAAGGGATAATAATATATTTTATGTTGAAAAACAATATTCTATTCTTTTATTGGTCTGCTTTATTGATCAAATATCTTTATTTTAAGAGTTCCTAAATTCGATATTATTGATATTTTTAAATAACATTAAAATATAAAAACCAATTAAAAAAATACAGAGAAAAAAAGTTACACGTGAATATTTAACTTATCAAAGTAGTCATTTCTCAAATTTATAATGAAAAAAAACTTATTCTATGGAAAGTCATTAAATTTCATAAAATCTGCACCATTGTTAGATAGGCGAGAATGTCATTTTTTATGAAAACAATCAACTCCATGAGAAATATGAATTTATAATACTGCTCAAATTTCGAAACATTTCAAATTCCCACAGCTTTTATTCATTTTTTGTCTTAAAAGTTTTCATTTCGAGAAAATGGAAAATATTATAATAATGAAGTATTTTTTATTGTTTTAAAACTCTTGTAAATTTAATATTACACAGAATACAATGGCATCTATGGTAAGATCATGAAAAAAACAATAACTTCTCAGATTAAAGGTTTTCTTATGAAAAAGAGAATCAATCTCATTTCAAAATTACCATAGAGACAACAATTTCATCATCTCTCAGACATGAAAAAAACAAAAAAATAAAAATGTGTTCATTAATATGATTCTAGACTACTTTTCTGCTATTCTTAAAATGGCGTTTCAAAATTATTAAGATAAAAGAACAAACACATATTCATTTAAAGTGATTGAAATCATGTTTAATCATATTATTCTCTTATTCCTCATTGATACTTGGTTAACATTTACTTGTCTGATTTCTCATTTTAATTCAGAAAAAATTCCTTTCTTTTTATTGGATCTATTTTTGTCAATAACATCATGAAAGCTTTTAAGATAATTTCATAAGAACAGAGAAGAAAATTTCTAATTTTTCTGTGATTTCATTTGCTATTTGCATAGAAGAGTCAACTGGGCCTGAAATAAAGGAGTATTTGTATTTCTTTCTTGTTCTATTTAATAATTCTTTTCACAAAGTCACTTTTTATAAAATGATTCATTTCAAATAATAAGGAAAATAATAACTATTTTTAATTTGAATTTGTTTATTTTATTCTGAATATTGCTTCAAAAAAATATTAAAACATAGAGAGAATATTGTCTCGTTATCTAAACCAACATTTTCATCATCCTTTTAGTATTAGAAATAAAACGAAATAAAGAAATTCATTCCTTGGAAAAAACATCTTGAAGAAATCGTTCTTGAGAAAGCAATAAACAGTACATTCATCTTTTTCGTGTTAATTAAATCTGTTTGATCCTTTGTATGAAGTAAAGAATAATATTTTGATGAGTTGACACAACGCCTTCTGATTTAATTAAATTATTTTTCTATTTCATTTGAGTTGTAATATCCAATGATCTTCTATCAAAATTAATTAAATGAGCAGAAAGGATTTGATGGTTTAATCAGAGGAAATCAGCAATGGAGGTTAGTTAAATGCTGATTTAGCTAAATCTTCAATTTGAAGATTGGGTTTTGAAAAAATGGAAGATATTTGAGCCTATTTGATTTTTCTGTAAAAAAAAAGCTCTTTCCTTCTAATTCTCTCATTCACATAAACAAGGAAATATGAATTAAAATCAAAGGATCAATTATTATCTAATAAAGATAATTTTATCTTTGATTTATCTATTTCTTATTTATGAAGAAGAATTTGTTGAAGTTTTGTTGCAAGGCGGTTATTTTCTGTAAAAAAATGAAGGTAAAGATATCTAACTAATCCAAGTCTTAAAATTGTTTTTTAAAGAATTGGCATATGGATTTAAGTCCAAGGAAAGCTATTAGAAATATTTTGTAAGTTTTGAAACGCCTGTTTGGAGTTTTATGCTATTGAAATAAAATCTGTTCTTATTTAAGCTGCTTACTTTGAATTTATAATATCCACAAATCTAAGCAACTGATGAAATCCTGTTAAAATTCAAAAAATATTTTTGTATAAAAAGTATTACCAGTCAGAATTTGATTCGGTTATTTGATTTAGCTTTTAACACCCTTAATTAATAAATGGGGGCATTCAAAGTCTTAGCCAGTTTTCAAAAGAAATTTCTTCTATTCGATTCTCCGGTTTGATTAAGTTTATGAAATTGAAATATCCAATAGAGGGGATATATTCATATTCTTATTAAAGTTAATCATAAGGATTGAATTCCTAATTAAAGGCGTGGACTGGCGTTATTCATTATTTAATGAATTTTATGAGGTTTCATTTTTCTTATTTATTTTTTGAGAGGGATAATTATGTTAATTTGTTTCTTGTCTCAAGCAATCGCTTAAACCTCTCAAATAAGATAATTTATTCAAATTATTCCAAATAAGTGTAATCCTTTTTCTATGGGGAAAACTCATGTTACACCTTTTTTCATTCTGCCTTTATTTATAAAAAACAGTTTTTTTAAGATTGCTTTAAATTCCTTATTATTCCTTCATTTTTTAGAATTGCTTTTAATCAAATAAAAATGCATAACAAAAGAATTAAAACGAACTAGAAAACACAGAGAAAGAGAGATATAAAAGCAACTATTATGTAAAAAAATATTGAACCACAAATGGTAACGGAAAAATATTATTCTATGGTTAGTCTCTCCATTTCAAAAAATGAAAGCTAGACTAATCTCGATGAGAAAGCCACTATAGAATAAAACAAGGAACTTGTAGAGAAATATGAATTACTTGATCGGTTTGGAACACTCTACAAAAATAACATTGCAAAAAATGTAATCAAAGCATTTTTTACATATCTCCTCGATATCAAAAACAACGATTTGCTGTCTGATTTCTTCAATTCTTCTCCAAGTAATCTGGAACTAGCCATCAAAGTTGTTAGGAGCTACTTCAAGAAACTACCTTTCAATAATAAATCTCTGCAAAAGTTAATCTTACATGAGAAGTATGGAAAAGCTTTTGAATTTTTTCTGACTTTTGAAGCTGAAACCTGGTTATAAACAAGCAGAGTTAGAAATAAAGACAGTCACTTAGTGTTTATCGATTTCATGAAGCTTTGCTGCTGCAATAATATGTTTTCTCAGCTTTTAGTTATCCATAAGAAGAAAAAAATTGCAGTTTTCAACGATCGCTCTTGAATGGGGGATAAAAGAAAAAGATCAAAGGCTGCTATCGATTTGCAAAGTGAAAAATAGCTTAATTTTTAGAACTGTATTTATTTGTTTTTTGTGGAAATCGTTCAAACAAACTTAAGGATTACATAATCGGAATATCTCATAAAAACAAAAATAAAATGTCGAAAAATGATAAATAAAATGAATCTTTGAAGATTTATTTTAATGTAAAATATTTTAAATTCTATTATTACAATAATATTATTTAACAATCTTGCTTAAAATCTGATGAAAGCCAATTAATAATTGAATTCAAAAGCATTTAATCAAAATATTTTAAGTTGAGTGGGTTATATCAGAATTGATCTTTGATGGGATTGTGACTATTATATTGCAAAGGGAAAAGGTATTGTTAAATTAAACCAGTTAATTTAGTAAACTATCAATTTGAGAATTATTCATTAGCTGTTTACTATTATTCAATAATGGGATTTTATTTCAAAAAATATTTGCTTTTCAGAGGCTTATCTGTATCATAAATTTAAAAGAATCAAAAGTTAAAATAAAAAAATAATAATTTAGTATTTAGAAGTTTCCTTAATGGATTATTCATATTAATAATATAATATTCAATGTTTTGAGTGAGGCTATTAATTAAATTTTGATGAGTTAACACAACACCTTCTTATTCAATCAAATTAACTTTCTGCTTGCTTTCTATTTCATTTCATTTGTAATATCCAATAACTTTATCAAAAACAATATGTCAAATGATTATTAAAGATATGAGAATTTAATTATTATTAGGCAAAAGCTTATCTTGCCATTTTTTGCTATTGAAGATTGAAAAAGAGAGATATTTGAACATTTTTGATTATTTTAAAACAAAAATTTCTCCTCCTTTTCCATTCACAGAAACAAGGAAATATTAATTAAATAGCAAATGATCAATTATAAGCTAATAAAGATATTTTAATCTTTGATTTATCTATTTCTTACTTATGAAGAAGAGTTTTTTGAAGGCTTGTTGCAAGGCGATTATTTTTTGTAAAAAGATGAAGGTAAAGATTCCAACTAGTTCTAGTCATGAAACTATTTTTTAAATAATTGCCTTATGGATTATCGCATAGGATAACTATTAGCAACATTTTTGTAAGTTCAAAAGTCTATTTGGGATCTCGTTATTGAAATAAAGCAATCTCTCTGAGAAACTGATTGTTTTTATTTTAGCTACTTACTCTTGAATTTATAATATCCACAAATCTAAGCAGCTGACGAAATCCTGTTAAAATTCAAAAAATATTCTGTTTAAAAAGCATAACCAACCAGCCTTTCAATTCGGTTATTTGATTTAGTTTTTAACACCCTTAATTAATAAATGGGGCCATTCAAAGTCTTAGTCAGTTTTCAAAAGAAATTTCTTCTATTCGATTCTCCAGTTTGATTAAGTTTATGAAATTGTAATATCCATTTGGGGAATGCATTGGGATTCTACTTAAAGTTAATCAAATAATAACTAAAGGATATACATTGGCTCTGCTTAATATCAGTTTCTTAGCTTTTATTCTGTTATTTATTTCTTGAGAGGGGGGGGGGGGGGGAGAATTTTTTAATTAATTTTGCCACACAATCGCTTTAATCCACTCGAATAAGATAAGCTATTCAAATTATTCCAAGCAAAATATATATATATACTATTCATGGGATGAATAATCTTACTCTTTTCCATTCTGATCTATTAATAAGATACCGTTTGTTTAAAAAAAAATGATTTTTTTAAGTTTTTAATTCTTTGTAGTTTATCATACTTAAAAATAATATTAAGATAAGAAAATAATAATTCTTAAAGAAATTTTAAAAATCAATTAGAAGACAGAGAGATATGATATGATATGTCAAGATAAAGAAACAATTAATTTATTAAAAAATATCCAACCTCAGATGAAAACTGAAATATCTCATTCAATTGAAAGATTCTCCATTCCAAAAAATACCTTAAAATTCAATTTAAATGAGAATTCCTCTATCGAATAAAACAAGGAACTTGTAGAGAAATATGAATTACTTAATCGGTTTGGAACACTCTACAAAAATAACATTGCAAAAAATGTAATCAAAGCATTTTTTACCTATCTCCTCGATATTAAAAACAACGATTTGCTGTCTGATTTCTTCAATTCTTCTCAAAGTAATCTAGAGCTAACCATAAAATTTGTTAAGAGCTATTTCAAGAAACTACCTTTCAATAATAAATCTCTGTAAAAGTTAATCTTACATGAGAAGTATGGAAAAGCTTTTGAATTTTTTCTGACTTTTGAAGCTGAAACCTGGTTATAAACAAGCAGAGTTAGAAATAAAGACACTCACTTAGTGTTTATCGATTTCATGAAGCTTTGCTGCTGCAATAATATGTTTTCTCAGCTTTTAGTTATCCATAAGAAGAAAAAAATTGCAGTTTTCAACGATCGCTCTTGAATGGGGGATAAAAGAAAAAGATCAAAGGCTGCTATCGATTTACAAAGTGAAAAATAGCTTAATTTTTAGAACTGTATTTATTTGTGTTTGTGGAAATCGTTCAAACAAACTTAAGGATCGAGTTTTTCAGAGAATTTATAAGAAAATGATAAAAATTGATAAACAAAAACACATTTTTCTTTTGTGTTTTCAATATTATTTTTACAAATTCTATTATTACAATTATTCTGCTTAATAATTTTGCAGTTTTTACTTAATATCTGATGAAAGCAAGTTAATAATTGAATTCAAAAGCATTTAATCAAAACCTATTAAGTTGAGTGGGTTATATCAAAATTATCTTACAATGAATTCGGCTATAACATTACAAAAAAAAGGTTTTGTTCTAAATCATACCAGTTAGTTTATTAAAAAATATCACTTTGAGAATTTCTGAATGCAAAAAATTATTATTAAGGATGAGATAATTTTTTTAAAAAGTCTAAAAACTTTTGATTTGAGAGGTTTGCCAAGTTTTTTTTTTGCTGGTTTATTTCAAGTATCAGAGTTAAAAAGAAGAGAGTTATTTTTAAAATATCTACAATTACATTTATTTTCTTTGTTGATTTGAATTTAAACAGGCGATTAAAATAGTAAATTCACGAATTAGCTATTAAATACTCTTCAATTCAAAATTTGTAACATTAAAAATTTTCTGCACAATCGTAAAATATTCAAATCAGAGCTAATTTCTAATTTTTGTAAGCTCCATCCATCCCTAGAGGCGTTTGAAATTAAGGTTTTTTCTTCTTTCTTTTCTTCAATATTTCATGGTCTCCTCCACATTCTTTCAAAATATGTTGCTGAAGCATCACTTACAGCATCTAAAAGTCTGTTTGTGTAGTGGCGTTATTACGATGGTCAGCTTTCGCACTATTTTATCAATAACTCATTCAAGTTCAGTTTTAGTTTATGTAAACTGAATTAATTTAGATGCCTTTCTCAAACCTTGATAGATTCTAAATCTCCCTCTGTCACATCGCATTTTGCAGCAGCTTATTAATAAAGATTCGAGAGATGAAAAATATGTAAGAGAAAGATGAGTGAAGATGATAAATTGTAATTAAAGATTTGTATTTAACTTACTGAAATAGATTGATGATCTAAATAACGATGATTGCTATGGGGAGGCTTAATTCTTCCTCTTACTGTTTACGATTTTATCTGCATCAAAGACAAGAAAATTAATATATTTTCCTTGAATCCGAAGGGTTATTAGGAAATGGAAGGAAACTAAAAAACTAAGTGAAGATATTTGGCAATACTATTCTTACTCATTTTCTTAAAGAGTCCAATTTGCTTGCAAAAATAGAGAAATTTGTTTCTACATCATAGAAACCTAAGGAAAACCTTCTCAGATTAAGGATATTTCTTGTTAGAAAGTGAATCAAGTGATAATTGAATGTGACCTTGGGAGACAAACTCGTTTTCTCTCTCTTCACATGAAATTAATAATCTTACATTTATTTGATCATTTCCACGGTGTAACCTGAAATAAAGCACTTTCTAATCGTCTTTGTGTGACTCATATATTTTCCGTTTTAGAAAAAAGAAGAAAAAAAAATGAAAATTATATATTTAAAAACTGAATTAAGGCAGAGGAAAACCATATTGAAAAAATTATCTCCAAATGAATTATGCATGCGCTTATCTGCAAAAGATAATAATATTAAATCAATAATCAGTTGAGTTTCTCTTTGTGGGAGAATCAAAAATTAAAAATAAACTCTTGCTCAATTTGAGACTAAAGATTCAAATGGAAAAGGAGAAGTACTGAGATGCTATGAATTCAATTAATTAAGGGGGGAGTCACTGTCCTCATTATTATAAGTTGGAGTGTAGAAGTAGAACTAATTTCAAACGATTTGTTGAAAAAATAAGCAAACAAAGATAAATAAAGAAATCCTTAATTTTAAAAGAACTCTTGAAAGAAGGAAGAACATAACAGGAAAGAGTTGAACTCAAAAAAAAAGGAGGAAAACATAGAAAATGAGTGAGTTAAGTATCAATCATTTCTAGCTCTCATAACTGTTTCAGAGATGCTCTGCGAGACTTACGGGATAAGAAGGAGTTGAGAAAGCTGAGATATAACCAGATTTGCTCTTTGACATCTGGATTGCGTTCACAAGGTAAGATATCTCTTTTCTTTTTACTCTATTGTTATCTTGATTTGACTTTAACAAAAATCCTTTTCTTTCTTTTTTGAGTTGAACAAAATCAATCTAACTTTTCTTTGTTTTTCTTTTTCTGTTTATTTCAAGATGGTGTAAGAGCTAACTTGATTTGGAACGAACAATTGCAGTACCAAACTTCGGTAAACATTCTATTTAAATGAGAGTTAACTACCTCCTTGTTTAATGCGTTGGTCTAACAATGATTATGTAAAACATAGGCAACATATCCTACAATAAAATTGTAGATGAAACTCCTAGCAACGGGCCAAGTAAGAGCCCAAGAACGATAACTTTCTTCTTCAGCGAGAATGTTCTTGCTTCCCGCAGCCTAAAGTATCGTGTAAAAAAATGAAATGTTGGCGAGAGAATCCAAAAAAGCAAAAAAATTCTTTGTTTATTCGGTAGTTCTACTTTCAACATCTCTGTGTTTTTTATTTAAATCTCATTTGCTTGTTTGAAAAATTTAGGGTGAATTTGATACTTCCAACTTCCCACCAATTAAAATCAACTATTCCTCGATTCATAAGCTCGCTCCACATTTGAATAAGATGATCCTTAGACCTTGTATCGAGACACTATTTATTGAAGTTCTTGATGTAACATTTAAATCATTCTTTTTTGATTTTTCTTTCTTTTTTTAAAAATCAATTAAATGTCTCTTTATCATTTTTTGCAATTTAAGCAATCTTTTTAGATTTCTAATTCCAGTACTTTTTTGCTAGTTCCCAAGCAAAATACATTTAAAAGCTCTATTATCGTTTTTTGGCTTCTTCTTCATTTTATGATCAAAAAAGATCTTTCTGATTTCCTTAAAAATTCTTGTTTTTTTCTAAACTATTTTACCATCAGATTCTCTGTGAAAATGGTAGCAGCGTTGAGGCGGATTTAGGAGAGTTTGGTAAATTAAGTTGCTTCCAGAGAACATTAAGCTTGGAGAGTTATCTTCCAGCTAAACGTGGAGTCTTAACTAAAGGAAGATAGACTGTGCGGTCTTTGTTGCAAATCAAAAAGACTCTTTCCTAACCAACTAGTCTACTAAATAAACCTTCATTTATGAGTGAGTCATTTTATAAGTTCAGTGGCAATACATAAGCTGAGATCAAGAAAATACCTTCATAGATCACTCCATTAGAATCTTTGAGCAATAGCAGCTCTCCACTTTAACTTTCAATGAAAAGTGAATCCAGAAAAGATATCAAACTATAGCAGATAAGTCTCAAAAATGATCGAGGAGATTCCGTTATTGAGGAAAGTTATCTTGCAGCAAGTTAGTTGAGTAGCTCTAGTTATTCGTAAAGTCCGAGCAGCGCAAGTATGAAGAAAACCACGAGACTCAGTAATTCAAGATAATCTCGATAATTTTTCCAAGATAAAGACAAATAAGCTAATTCACCAACTAGAAGATATCAGCAAAACTAGATCCAAATCGCTCCTGAACTTCTCGCAGCAGGCACTGATCCTCTCTCCAAAAATCAGGTTCTTAATTAATTTTCATTTTATTTCATTCATTTTTGGGGGGGTTTTGTATGAATATCTTTTGATAATTACTCCTTGAAAATTACCTATTTTTGTTCTTCTTTTTTCCGAATATTTTTTCAAGGATTTCTCAAAACTAGCTGGAAAAGCAAGTCATCTAATCGATTCAACCTTCTCGAAACCTTTAAATTCTGGAATCAGATTCCCACCTATCCTTGATCGTTTCTCGAGAACTCTGGCATCTCCCTTG
>Ga0302284_1000710_pt1 | contig 15235 bp, 8 predicted proteins | sample III_Fen_E2_1_FD_198760 | JGI IMG/M metagenome (GOLD analysis project Ga0302284, IMG submission 198760) | Peat permafrost microbial communities from Stordalen Mire near Abisko, Sweden - III_Fen_E2_1 | ecosystem: Environmental > Terrestrial > Soil > Wetlands > Permafrost | place: Sweden: Abisko...
CACATATAAATCGAATACACCACAACATGTAGTTCCTTAATTAAACGAATGGATGCGATTTTTTATAATCAACGAGAATTGACTGTTGTAGATTGGAAATATTCTGCAAAATCACCTTTTCTTGTTATCGCAAGAGACCCTGCTCATTTTAGAGATTAAGTCTTCGAATGTGCTAAATAGTTTAGCAAGAGTAATGTGAATATATTGGTAGTTCCATTGAGACGCACTTAGCATTTCGAATTACAAGAATTGTCAATTTCAGATTTACTGAAACTCATAGCAAGCTAGTAGTTAATTCAGCTAGGGTATCAAGAGCATTACGATGAAATCTTACAATAAGTCATCCAGCGAGAGGATTATCTTAACTAAATTTCGACCATCGGATAAGGAAAGAAACTCGTTCAATCCTTGCACAGAATGATATATTCTATTTTAGAGTTTAATTCATCGAAATAGATAGAATATTACTTGAATATATCTAACCTCAACTCCGATATTCAGCCCAGGAACAAGGAACAGTTATGGAGATTAATTCATTACAATTTATTTTAGATTTCTTTACTATCTATTCTTGAAAAAATACTAAGTATCCCCCAAAAATATTTCTAAGTTAAGTAGGTCACATCAGTCTATTGTCTCTTTAGCGATTTGAGGGGGATCGAGAAGTATGTGAGGTCATCAAAGCAATTTAGATCTTAATAAATTATCAAAGGGGGAATCTTGTTTATTTGCTCCCACAGCCGATTTTGGAAGGGAAAAACGTAGCGGGAGAAGAGAAACAAGGTGAAGAATTTAATTTCATAGCAAATCAGAAAAGCAGGTGATTGTCTAAATAGATTTATTTGCAATAATTTAACTAAGAAAGTGAATTCTACGACAACAGACAAAGCATACACTCAGCGGAACTTTTTAAGCATGAACAAACAGGAAGCCAGTTTGATAACCAACGAGCAATATCTCGAACTCATATTCCGTCAAATCGAAATGATCTAAGACCGTGAAGCTCTTGAAGCTATTGCTGAGAGAGTGCAGCATTAACTCCATATTGTTGGTGATTATTACTCGACTTCTTCTTCTAGACGAATCGGTTCTACCTCAAAATGTACACTAACGCAAAACAAAGAGCAATAATTGTATGTGATTTTCAAATCGTTATTTTTGATGTTTGCTTTTTGGGTTGATTATTGAAAGTGTCTCTGAAGGAGGAACTGAAGAAACAAGAACATTTCAAGATAGCTGACAGAAGAAACGATTTAATCTTAGGTGAATAACCCAGTTGTTCTCTAGAATTGAGTTAAATTAGGAGCATCTCCAAAGAAGATAGAGAGACTAAAGTTATTCCTCAAATCCCTGCTCCTCCTGCACCAACGCATGTGATTAAAAATTTCGATTGGATTTTCAATGAAAAGTTTTCAAGATATGGTCTGCAATTGAAAGATCTTCCTGAAGATGTCACTGCTGAAATCTTCGAGAATGCCCAACATAACAACAAAAACCTCTAAGGATAGCATGTCCCTTAGTTGATAGATAGGATTCTGCAAGAGAAGTAATCCATAGAAGGCGATTGGTTTTCATCGAACTAAGTAAAATGGATTAAATTTATTGTGAAATCTGTGAAGGATTACTGCAAAGAAGCGATGGGATTAACTGAGCTCAAAACGGAGAGACAGCTGTAAGAGCAACTTCCGAAACATGCTCGCAAAATCGATGCAATATTCTTTAATCAAAACAAAGCGATTGTCATCGATTGGAAGTTTTCACCGTACTCTGCGACGGAGTAGATCTACATGCAAGAAGGCAGTGGATACAGCGAATAAATCCAAGAAGCGAGAAAGCTGTTTAACTTTTAAAAGGAAGTTTTCCTTCTGATTGTTCCCTTGAAGAGACTGAAAGATTTGGAGCTAATCGAGTTATCCAATGATGATGTCGAGAAGCTGCAGAAAGAATCAATAAATTAAGATATCTTCTACTAAGCGAAATACAAGAAAATGAGGAATAACATTCTCAGTAAGCATTTCAGTCTGAACTAGAAGTGTTGCTTAGGAGAAGGAAAAAAACAAGGACTTACATTGAGAGAATATTTCCTGGATATTGTCGGGAAATAGAGAAAAAATCAACTGGAATACTACGGTGATTTCAAGAATTGCTTTGGGAAACATCCACCTTAGAATAAGGAATAATTTTGGGCATTCCATGTTTTACTAAAGGAGATTCAGAGGAAAAATGAGAGAATTATTGCTCTTGTTGAATAGAGTTCGCAGCCATCTAGGTCTAGATAGAAGTAAGATGACGATGAAGTAGATTTAATAGCTATGGCAGCTGAACATTCTGTACCTGTCTTGAAAAAGCAGAACAGCACGTACAGATATAAATTCAGATAGAATAAATCAGTGCTTTAGTTCATCTGCGACAGAATTAATTAGGATATTCTGACCGATGGATAAGCTGATCTGATTATTGACGATACTGAAGGGGATTTTGATGATGGAGAGTTTGAAGCTTTGGATTCATATGACAGTGGTGATGTTATTGAAGTTTTCTAGATTGAAGATGAGAATGATAAAGATCTCAAACAATAATTAGAGGAGTTTATCGTAGAAGAAGGAGGAGAAGACAATGAGGATGGATTGAGTTAATAGTTCAGCTAATAATAATAGCCATTAGCAAGCAAAGAATCGGAATAAACGTATGAAGGATATTAAACTATTTGAAGAGGAAAAAACAAGGGGAAAAAAAGAAAGTAAAAACTTTTAAAATTCTTAAGATTGTTACATATTTGATGTTCAGTGAATTGTAATGGTATGAATGAATGAATGCATGAAGTATTTAAAAACCAAGAGGATATTACAATTAAGATCTGAAAAAACAAAACAAAAGGAGTATCCAAATAAAACTCTATTACTCAGTTCACAATAAAAATTAATCTCAGGGAGGGAAGATCTTTGTTGTCTGGTTGAAAAGCCAAGAAAAAAAACCTACTGATCGAAGGAATAAATAATTCTCTGGTTTAAGTAATCTATGTACTGCTTGGTTACCAAAGATAAATGATTCCCATGAAATATTGTTAATCATTTAGGCAAATCAAGAATTTATCTCAAAAGAGTTCGGGAAAATATTAACAATTAATAAAAAAAGGGCTTAGATTTTAGCAAATAGCAGAATAATTACTACAGTTACAAAGAAAAGAAGGATTGAATGATGAAAGTAGCTCACTAACAAGGTGCAGAGCTGAATCCAGAGGAGTACATGGAGCCATAAGGACATCAAGACTCCGGAGAAGCAGGTTAAGGTGTTACTGCTCCTTATTTGAGTGCAGTAAATCAGTAGATCTTACAAAAGTTGAAATACTAATAAGCCCAGCGCATTTAGCAGAAACGATTGCAAGAAGAGCAATATGCTTCTTTACCATCTTAACCAACACAGCAAGCTTACAAGCCAATCTAAAATGACTTAGTCCCTGCTTCAGGATAATTTTCTCGTCCATAAAATGGATCAAATATCAATGAAAATAACAACAATTTTTCTGCTTAGAAATTACAGTAGTCGCCATTATTACAGTAGAATCAACAACAGTAACCATAACAATAGCCTTCAGAAAACAAAGATTATCAAGCCTAACATGAATCTGAAGAGGAAAACCATTTTCAAAGCAATTAGCAACAAAATTCCTAGCAGAATAGAACAGATATCAATGGCTTATCCGAAAAAGAACATTTGCTGATAATGACAATCGATTTAGGAGAAGGGAACAGTGATATCCTTCAAGTTTACGAGCATGATAATTCTAATGAAGTAGCTGAGGAATTCTGTTTGCGAAATGGGTTAACTCGAGAAGCAATGGAAATACTAGCTAAGAACATCGAGGCGAACAAACAAATAGTTCTGAATGAAAGACATCACTAACAATCCTAAGCTTAATTTAGCGAATAAAATGAATAGAGCTTAAATATCAGAAATAACTATTATCATGAAGGTTAATGGCAGTAGTAGTAAACAGAGTTTCTACAGCAATAAACAGATCTAGTAAAATGTGAAAATGATGAAGATTTGAGCGACAACGATAAGGAGCATCCGCAATCCAAGTAATAAAAATCAAGGTAATCAATCATATTCCTCACAAAAAAATGAAAAATCTTCAAATTTGTAATAATCTTATTGCCCAAATAATTCAAACAGCATCGCAGACAACCATTAAGACTCAGCTACGAAAAGTAAACAAACTTGCTTTGACAGGCTCTACAACAATGTAAAAATTCTTTGATTTTTTTGACGGAAAAAAATTGCAGTAAAAAGATGAAATGGCCTGTTTATTTTGGGTCAATTTCAAGAATAAATTATCAATTTTACCTTTATTGGAAAATACATCAAAGTGTGTTAAAAGTATTCTCCCCCTGTTTTGTTTAGAATATTTTAGTCAAACAAAAACAATTATTCATACTGGAGTTTAACCCTCTCACTCTCTTTCTTTCGTTCTACAGTTTAACTTACTATTCAATCTCCTAGCTAGCCCAATTTCTTTTGAAATTGTATCCTTCTCTCTTTTTCTCTTCCTGCATCTGTGAGTTGCTTAAAATTCTTAAATGTGGATGTGTGTTTCTTAGGCTTTAAAAAAGGGAGTGCGTTAAAAGCAGGCAGAGTAAGAAGCCAGCTAAATGTCAAATTACTCTACACCTTCCAAACCAATCAAGAAAATAATTGGGAATTCAGTGCTGAATCTCGGTGAATACCTTTATCAAAAAGGATAGCTTATGTTGAGCCTGAAAAAGCAAAACGCAGAGGAAGTTATTATGCTCAGAGAGGAGCAAGAAAGGGCACATCCTTTCCATCCAGACATTAACCATACTTCCTAACAAATATGTGTACAGTTAATTTGATAATGACTCAATTTGCAAAAACAATCTAGATTTTGCTTTCAGTTCGATGGTTTTTATTTAATTTTTTTCTCAGCAAGCCAAACGAGGTTTGAATGGCGAAACTACAGCGGAGCATCTCCTCAAACAAGGCTAGATGTACAAAGAGAAGAAGGATTAGTTGAAAAGTGCCAGAGAGAATGAATAGTATGAAGATTGCACTTTTCAACCACAAATCAGCCCAGTGTAATAAACAATAAAAACTCAATTTATGAGATTTGAACTTTGTTTTTTTTTGTATTCCTAGGAGTACTTACTTAGTGGAACTTAAAAGGAACAATAACCATGAATAAGACGTCAGTGGATTCTATAGGCTTCACGAGGAAGCGAGACTTAGGCTGTAAAGATAAGAAGATAGATAGTAAGAATCAATTGCACAGTTTTATTGCATATGCAAATATTTCTTTGCTTGAAATAAAAAAACCAGATAAGAGAATGAATGCACATTCCATCCTCTAGTAAACCGCTCGCCGAAGCTTGAAAATACCCTGCCATTCATTGATAGGATGATGAAATCTGTTAACGAAAAGGAAAAAAGGATCTAAGAGTAAATCAACATGATTAGATAAAACCAAACAAATCAGCATGATTTGATTCTTTTTTTTCTAATAACTTTCTTTTGATTGTGCATCATTTAATTTCCCAAGATTGAAGATGAAACAACAGAAGGATTTACATGGGCAAAGTGAATAAACCTTCCATCCTTAGACTGGTAGAGCACCTAAAGAAGTAATCAAAATAATATGATTTCGAAATAGCATTTGATTGTAAATAATATTACCTCACTTTCTATTGTGCTAAAAATGTAAAAATATATTTCTTGATTTTTCTGTCTTTTGTTAGCGTAATGCAGAAGGTCTCCCAGTGCATGAGTACTTATTCAAGAAAAGTAATGAGAAAAAGATCAAAAGTGAGATCCAACAGAATCGCTACGAAAGTGATAAACAATCTAAGATGCAGGTGAGTTCCTTGGAGAACTCCAATTAGATCATCGATAAAGTCAGGAAGGAGAGATTATTTGAGATGTTTTGCTAGCTTGACGGAGATGGTGATGGGTTAATATCATCTGAACATATCGACATATCCATCGTGGATAAATATGTAATTGAAGTGTTAGCTCCTTTATTGTGTGAGATGGAACAGCAAAACTGTGAGCTGAACTTCGATTCTTTCTATGAATCGTCGTTAAGACTCATATAAGTAAACCTCTTATTTGCCAATTAGCTGATGTGAAATAATTACCCTTTTTAAATTTTCCTTAGAGCTTGAACATATCAGAGAGAGATGAATTCTTCCATAGTTTCAAGGGTCGATGGGAAGAGAAGAAATCAAAATATAATCAATTCGATCATAAGCCATAGCTGAACAGCAGATCCTTATAAATAGTGAAACAAAAGAAGCATTTAAAATCCAGAGATGTGTATCAAGAAGGGATTGAAAAAGAAAAGGTAACAAAAAAGGAAAAACATTTTATTGATTTGCTAAGCAATTTCTAAAGAAGTTGCTATGAAATTTGCTACTATTTTTTTAATTGTACCTAATGTTATGTGTTCTTTTTGCTTACTTGCTTGCTTTAGGAGAAAACCAATCGTGTAGCTGAGATGAAATCTCAGTAGATTAAGCAGGAATTAGGCAAATGCACCTTTCGTCCATAACTTTTCAAGCCGATGCGAATCTACGGCTTCACAGACCCTAAAATTTAGTAGCAAAATGATAATTTCTTTGGTGGTCATCAAGCAACATTCGAATTATGTGACAACAGCAACTATAAAATGAAACATAATCATAATTATAGTAATGGGATAATTAATAACACAGCTACAGTAAATTCTATTTAGCAATGAAGGCAGAACAGAGCAGCAAAGAGATAGCTTTTTTATACTGAGATAAATTTTCTTGTTGTTTCTACTCATTTAATTCTTTGTTTTTAATGTAATAGTATGGAGCTTTAAAGGTTTACAATAGTTTACTAGTTGTTATTATTAATTTCTTTGTATATTTGAATATTAAAGAGTAGATTAAATTACATAATATAAATAATATCCTTATTAAAATATAATCGGATTTGTAATACTAATTATTTATAAAAATCGATTTAAACATTCTGATTTTGACTTTTTTTTTGCAAAAAATACCAAGGGGAACATAATTTGGATGATTTTCTGAAGAGAAGAGAACCTTTTTCAGCATGAATCATTTTTGAGTAAGTCTTCCTAACATTCCTAATAGTAGAATATTTATATTTATTTGCCTTACAAGCGCGGTAAAAAGTGCCTGTTAATGAACTTCTTTTCAATTAAGGAAGGCCAGTAAATCTTGCTTTCTCTTCTCAATAAGATACTAGAAATAATCAGAATTTTATCAAATGTAAAAAGTCCTTCTTCATTGCAATAATAAAGCATAATTTCTCTTAAAGAAAGAATCGATATTTTGGCTTCGTTTTCATCATGTGAAATTAGATTAAATTTTATTAGTGTGCCTTGAAATAATTTGGGGAAATATTTATAATTTCGATGCAACATTAGAGTCTATTATCCTTTTCGAAAAGTTGGAAACAGCACTTTATTTTCGTTGATTTTTTTTAAATAAAACCATTTTATTATTATGTGTAAATAAATAATATTGTTTCTTTATGTTAATTTTAAATGTTCCTATCTTTATTATTGAATTTATAAATTTTCTTCCATATCTTCTTAAAGCCCTCATTTCAAAGAATAAGATTATAATATTATTATACTCAATATCTATTTTTATTAAATTAGAAAAAAATAGAGAAGTGGTTTCCAACTTTTCGAAAAGGATAATAGAATGAAATTTTTCTGCTTTAAATGGAAGACATCTGATTTTCATTTTTAATATATTTTAATAAAATTAAAATAATAAAAAACAAGTACCAAAAAGAAAGAAAAAAATGGAAGCATTCACCAATTTACCAGAAAACAACTATTAGAGTAAGTCTAGTAAAGAATAATCTTCATATTCCTCCTTTAAAGAATTCTAAGAAAATGGAGGTAATACAAAAAATCTGGATGATTAGGATGTTTTTCAATATGAGTAATATCAAATTGATCAATAATCCCAGCAATTTGATAAGAGTGTCTCGGGAATTCAATTAGAAAGTCATAAATAAGTTGGTAATCAAGAATAGAATAGTGTAGAGGAGGAATTTAATCAAAAGGTCCCTTCTTAGTAACAATCAGGAGAGAATATCCTAAAGAAGGAAATTAGCCAAAAGGAACCTTCTTAGTAACAATCAGGAAAGAATATCCTAAAGAAGGAAATCAGCCAAAAGATCCCTTCTTAGTAACAATCAGGAGAGAATATCCTAAAGAAGAAAATTAGCCAAAAGGAACCTTCTTAGTAACAATCAGGAAAGAATATCCTAAAGAAGGAAATCAGCCAAAAGGAACCTTCTTAGTAACAATCAGGAAAGAATATCCTAAAGAAGAAAATCAGCCAAAAGGTCCCTTCTTAGTAACAATCAGGAGAGAATATCCTAAAGAAGAAAATCAGCCAAAAGGTCCCTTCTTAGTAACAATCAGGAGAGAATATCCTAAAGAAGAAAATTAGCCAAAAGGAACCTTCTTAGTAACAATCAGGAAAGAATATCCTAAAGAAGGAAATCAGCCAAAAGGTCCCTTCTTAGTAACAATCAGGAGAGAATATCCTAAAGAAGAAAATTGGCCAAAAGAGACCTTTTTTGAAATAATCAGAAAAGAATATCCCTAAGGAGAAAATTGACCAAAAGCAAAAGGGACCTTCTTAGTAATCTGATAAAAAAATTCATAAAGTAAACAATTAAAAACTAAAATAAAGCAAAATATATGAAAATAGTAGAAAGTAACTCTTCTTTTAAATCTAAACAGAGAAGAAGAGTATCTCCTTTCTTTTTTTCTTCATTAGCGTAATCTTTATTTTTTAAATCAGGTATCGGGATCGGCCTCTAATGTGCAATAGACCTCTAGCATGGATGAAACCTTGAATGGAATACTTAAAGAGATGAAGGAAATGTTGGAAGATCTCAATAGAAGAGTACAAGCACTGGAAGAAAAAAAAGAATGATTCTTTCAAATTCAAATATAATCTTCAGTTGTTGTTTTTTTTATACGCTTATTTGTTGCGATTCTGGATTATAATAATTCTTTACTACAAAAAAAACAATTTTCCTAATTTTTATTCATTTTCTTTTTTTCTCTCTTATGTTTCCTTCAACAATAACAAGAATACTCGACAACCGCATTCAAATGTATCTCAGCAAAGCTTCTACTAAATGTTGTATTTAATGAAAAACTCATTCTTCTTGTTGTTTTGCGAGCTTGGTGCTTCTCCCAAAGCTGATTTTACAATAATTGAAGATGGTCTTTTATTGCATTAAGTTATTATTACTGAGGATTAATGGCAATAAATTCGAGGTGAAGAGATGTTTGAGGCCTAAAGAATATTGAACAAAAAGCATAACTTTTAAAGTTCTTCTCAAAAAGATTTCCAAATCCCTCTGATTTTCTTGAACAACCTCTCTTTTTGATCTTATCACATAATGGCGCATATTCTCTTTTCTATCTTTTCTAAGGAGCTCTCAGCAGCAAACAAAGGAGTGTAGTTTGATGTTATCTTACTTTTAACGTGTTTAAATCGAAGTGATGAGTTTTAGCAAAGCTTTTATCAGCAGAAACTATGTATTGTGGATTTATTCAGTATCATATAACGAAGGAAAACAACAACAAAACTAATGTTGTTTGACTAGCAATAAAAATCATCTTTTTATATCTTAACAAAAATCTCATATTCATAACATTTATTGGTTAGATTGCTGCGAATGCCAGCTAAATGGCAAATCGAACATTACTCAAGTGCCTATTTGAGATAAATCTCTTTGCAAGCACATATGATCCTTGAGATTGATTTTTAGAATTTCTATTTTTCCTTTTTTGAGGATATCTCTCCCTCAAATTCTCATTTGAAATGTGTGAAAATATGTAACCATTTTTATTATTTGCAGGCATTTGCTTCAAAAGGTACATACTTGCTTACTACTATCAATTAATTTAATCAAATATCAACATCCGAATAAGCATCTTGAGAGCATATTCATAAGAATAGGAGTTCCAGGAAAACACAGAATCTCTAGAAAATATTCATTAGGAACATTATCAATAACATAAAACTTCTAACATCTATTTGATGTACCAATAACATTATTGAGATTCTTACAATATTAATTTAAAATAACCAATCATAACATTTCCTAGCTCATCTTCTAAATATGCAAGGAAAAATGGGGGTTTTGAAGAAAAGACTTGGAAATATGGGATTTGATTGGTTTGAGCCAGCCCATCAGGGTCTCGAAAATGTTGTTTAGGGTAAATAGGTCGCTGCAAGGAGAAGACTTTGTGGGTGTGAAAAACGCCTTGCTGGAACGGGCCAGGACTCTAATTTAGAACTCTCTAAGGTTACAAGTGTTTCTGCTAAATACAATATCTACCATTTGAATTGCTAATGCAAATAATTAGTTAAATTACCTATTCTATCGGAGGATTAGTTAAATACAATTAGTTGCTTTCCTTTGTTTCTCTAAACCTACTAAATTTGAATTTTTTTTTTTGAGGTGTTTTTCTTGCTTTCTCTAAGTTGTGGGGCAGGCTACAACCTTGGAGTTGATCACGATTCCCTGAGTTAATTCTTCGCTCATTTAGGATTATGGGCAACTCTCATAATTGGGGTTTAGCCACAACTATCTACAAGAATATTTAAGTTTTCAAGTGTCTCTCCTATGTCTGCTGAGTGTTGTCCTGAACGTAGATTTTAAATGAGAAAGATGTTTGTGTTGTTGCATATCCTTGAGAAAGAAGTTGGAAACTGCAGTGATCACAGCAGATGATTTAAGTACTTGCGATTCATTGTTGTCTCTCGATGATCTCGAAATTCTTCATCTAGAAAGTATCTTTGCAAAAAATACCAGCGAAAAAATAACTTCTTCGATGATTTTCTGAAGAGAAGAGAACCTTTTTCAGCATGAATCATTTTTGAGTAAGTCTTCTTAGCATTCCTACAGTAGAATATTTTACATTTATTTACCTTAGATGAGCTCTAGATAATGCCTGTTTATTTAACTTCTTTACAATCAAGGAACGCCAATAAATCTTTCTCTCTCTTCCCAATAAGATACTAGAAATAATCAGCAATTAAATCAAATATAAAAAATCCTTCTGCATTGCAGTAATCAAGCATAACTTTTCTTAAAGAAAGAATCAATATTTTAGCTTTGTTTTCATCATGTGAAATTAGATTTATTTTTATTAAGTATGATTTCTATTACTTCTACTCCTGCTGAATCTAGTAGTTGTGCTTTCTTACAATTTCTACTTTTACTTATTTAAAGTGAAGAAAGTACAGAAAAGCCCCACCCCTCTTTAAGTGTGAAAACTACCTTTCAAAAACTCCTTCAAATGATGACGAAAATGGAAGTGAAGATTTTTTAAGGCAAAGTAATATGAGTAAAGCCTTCGCTAATATGACAATATGAGAATATTCTTCAGCCTTTTAACTTTCATTTGTGCTTTTAATTTCGCTTTTCTCTTTGTTGATCTGCAAACTTAGTAAAGATACAACAATCTTAATAAACGATACAAATGTAAATCAGAAGATATATTTCTTTCAAATTTTCACCTTTCAGAGTTCGCCATAAGCTAAACGCAATACTTTAGTGATACTTTTATAATTGAAATGATACATTAGAGTTCCAGAATGAAATATTTCTGCTTTAAATGGAAGGGATCTGATTTTCATTTTTAATATATTTCAAAAACATAAAAATAAAATTAAAAAAAATTAACTAGAATAGCAAAGAAAAAAATTAATAAAACACTTTTAATGGTTTCTCTAAAATGTTTCGGTTGAGTAGTTGAAGCGAAGGACAATCTGATAAATCCTTATCTATTTCCGGATATACTACGCATCTTTAGGATTTCTAGAAATAACCTTGTCTTGATAAAGAAAAGGAATTTGAATGATCCTTTAAAATTAAGAGGGGGCCTTCGAGTTCGTTTGATTGTGGATTGTCGAGAATTAGTAAGGTATCTAGCAGAAATAGTATTACTTCTGACGAAGATAAAAAGCAAGATTCTGGTTCATCAGATAGGCAGACTTTTAATGAATTTGTAAACATTAAGTAAATAAAAGAAGCAAGAGAAATGAATATTTATTCAATTAGTTCTTTGTTTGAAAGAAACAAATAAGAGTATCTCCTATCTTTTGTCAGTATCAGAATACTATTTCTTTTAAACTAGGCAATGAAACTGTCCTCTCAAATGAATGAGCTATTTGATGTGAATTAGCCTTCTGATGTGAGAGCACCCTCTGGTGAGAAAGTACCTTGTGGTGTGGCAGTGCCGTCTGGTGTGACAGCGCCCTCTGATGATAAAGCCTTGTTGAAACAGATTCTTCAAGCGATAGATGAACTAAAGAAAGATCTCACTGAAAAGATTGATGCTATGGGTGGAAGGATTGATGCTATCGATGCAAGACTAAAGATCCTAGAAGAAGAAAAAAAAGGTGATTGTCTCACATTCATTCTATCCAAATCTTCATTTGTTTTTCATACGGGTACTTGCTATGATCTGGATTTTGACAATTCAACTCTTTGTTTCCTTCAACAATAACGATAACATGAATACTCGATAACCTCATTCAAGCATATCTCAACAAAGCTTCTATTAGATATCGCTTTTAATAGAAAACTAGTTATGTTAGTTGTTTTTCGAGCTTGGCGCTTCTTCAATAGCAGATTCTATAATAGTTGAAGATGGTCTTTGATTGCAAAGAGATACCATCACTGAGGATTAATGGCAATAAGAGGTGAAGAGATGTTTAAGGCCCAAAGTAATTTGAGCAAAAAGCATAGCTACTAAAGTTCTACTCTCAAAGGAAATTTCTAAAATCCTGTGATCTTCTTGAACAATCTCTTCATTGATTATTTCACATAAAAAGCACATATTAGGAGGGGAGGGGGTCACATGAGGGACCCTGAAAAAAACTTTCAATACAAAGTGAGTTCCGTACCATGTTACAGTAGATAAAATAATAATATTTTCATTAAATTATTTAGGTACCTTTGAAATATTTTTTGTTTTTTTCGTCACTCCTGTGACCTCCTTCCCCCTCTCATATTCTCTATTCTATCTTTTCTAAGGAGTTTTTCTCAGCAAACAAAGGAGGTGTAGCTAGATGTTATCTTTCTTTTGACGCGGTTAAATCGAAGTGGTGAATTTTAGCAAAGCTTTTATCAGCAGAAACAGTGTATTGTGGATTTATTCAGTAGCAATTAACCAAATAAAACTACAACAAAACTATTGTTGTTTGACTCGCAATAAAAATCATCTTTTTATATCTTAACAAAAATCTCATATTCATAACATTTTTTTGGTTAGAATTATTGCTGCGAACATTTGCTTCAAAAGGTACATACTTGCTTACTTCTATCAAGCAATTTAATCAAATATCAACATCCAAATAAGGATCTTGAGAGCATATTCATAAGAATAAGAGTTCCAGGAAACACAGAATCTCTAGAAAATATTCATTAGGAACAATGCCAATAACATAAAACTTCTAACATCTATTTGATGTACCAATAACATTATTGAGTATTCTTACAGTATTAATTTAGGATAACTAATTTAAACAGAAGTTGGATAGGCATTTTATGAAATGAAAAAATATTTGGATTTCAAGCAAATTTTGGATGTTTTTTTTTAAACTCCCTTGAAGAAGTAGACTTAGGTTAGGGTTATTTTGTTAATGAATCTACATAAAAACTAAAAAATCAATATGCCCCCACTTTATATATTTCTTTGTTTGCCTTCTTCTCCATCTTCCTCCTCTTCTTCTTTCTCTTTATCAAATAACTTTTTTCAAAATCTAAAGATCTTTTTATCATGAGCTTTAATGAAATTGGCTAACTGATGTGTTTCTTTTTAAAAATAATTAAAAAAAATAAGTTCTTAAATAACTCCCTCCTGATTTGATAAGACAAACACTGATAAAATGGTTTTCTTATCAACATAATATTTGGAACACCAAACACCGATTCAATCATAAGATCAACAAACAAAGAATATCAGAAAATTGTAAAATCTATTTTTATCATAATTTATGAATAATGAAAATTTAAATAAATACTTCATTTAAATCACATTCCTTCTGATCATGTGATTAGTTTATTCAAAGATGAGAATCTAATGAATCACACTTGTAATTGTGTATTTTCAGGGATATTTTCAAATGAATAGGCAAATTTGCTTTGTTTTAGAAGAGTAGAACTTGCACTGTATTCAAAAGATAGAATATATTCTTGAGAAGCAAAAGAAAACACCAAGTTTATTCATGCTGTATCTCCAAAGTCAATTTTATAAAGAGTTTCTTCTGTTACATAATTTTAACTATTTTCATTAAGAATAAAACAACTAGCTATGAGAAAAAGATCCTTAATATTCTTTTTTTTGTTATTAAGTAAAAAATACTATGTTTTTTTGATGACATCATTAATAAATGTAAAATTAATCTTAATCACTCTTTTTGCTTTTTTTTATTATCTAATCTAGCAATAATAAAGCTCGAGGACTAATATTGCTTAGTTTTGGCAAACATATTGAAACAAAATAGTATCTATTCTTCAACAAATTTTCAATCTCTATTCATGTTCTTAACCTTTTTGAAAATATCTGTTACAATCTTTCTCTTCCATTATTTTTCAATATCAATCAGTTATTTTCTGCTTTTTTGATTCTGTTATCCTTGATCCTTGCATTCCTAAAGGAAAATGCAAGCTTCGAAATGTAAACCGGAAAAATTCTTTAAAAATTTAGTTTTTACTAAAATATAAATTTGTTAATTATGCCAATTCAAGTTGATTTATTACAAGTTTTTACTTTTCTCACAATTAGCCGGAAAAGATCTGTTGAGATCCTTACAGCTCTACTAGTTTTTATTTCAGAAAATACTTAGAGAATCATACATTTAAACTTTGACTTGCTTGACTAATCTTTTCTCTTCGCTAGGCTCCATGATTATGCTCTACCTTTGCTTTTAGATATTGACAACATTGATGTATTCTTGCAGCACTAGCTTATTGATAAATTCATTGGAAGTAGATTTCTTGGAGCATTGTTTTTTTCTATTTTGTATGCTATTTTCTTGGAGTTACCATAGATAATCCATATTATTTCCATTTGTTACATATCCTTTAAGATATTGGAATATCGTTTTGCATATCCTAAACAATCCTTTGAGAATTCGGAGACTAATACAAAGGAGGGATATTCCAATAG
>Ga0302284_1000711_pt1 | contig 15196 bp, 13 predicted proteins | sample III_Fen_E2_1_FD_198760 | JGI IMG/M metagenome (GOLD analysis project Ga0302284, IMG submission 198760) | Peat permafrost microbial communities from Stordalen Mire near Abisko, Sweden - III_Fen_E2_1 | ecosystem: Environmental > Terrestrial > Soil > Wetlands > Permafrost | place: Sweden: Abisko...
CAAAAATACAACAACTTACAAAGCAGATACAGGAACTTCAAAACCAGGAATTAGCCCTGAGTAACCAGCTTCAGGCTATCGATCAGAAATACGACAGCAGATTTACAGATATCGACAAAAAAGTAAATGCCATTCGCAGTGCCAAAGAGCAGGTGATAGTAAGTATTGTTGATATTGAAGCAGGTATAAAATCAAATCTTTCTTAAAACACAAATAAATTGATGCTATGCAAACTGAAACAGAAACAAAAACAATTACCCAGCTGCCTATCATGAAATATTTCGATGATGCCAAGCTGGTTGAAAAAGGGAAAGAGACACTTGGAAAATGGCGGAAAGGTGAAAAGCCTATCGGCGCTGTTATAGGTTTGATTATTATCGGGATTGTTGGTTACGGACTGTTCAAGTGGGTAATTCCGGCAGTTTTTATTGCCCTGAGCCAGGTTTTTGCGGTGATTGCAACAATACTGGCTGTTATTCTGGTTATTGCACTTATGCCGGCTATTTTCAAGCTATTCCGCAGAATTGTCCGTGGTTTTCACAAAGCCATCATCCGCTGGAACCCTTTCGATGAGCTTGATGAGCAAAAACAAAAAATGTGGGAGACACACGATTTGTTTTTAAAGTACAAATCAAAAATCAAGCAGCTTCGCACCGATTTCGAGCAAATGTCAAATGAAACCAGGAATGTTGCTGAGAATTCGAAAGCTGAAGTTCAGCGGCAAACAAAGAAGGCTGGTGAAATTAAAGTACAGATGGACAAGATGATTGCAGAAAAAGGAGACGCAACAAAAGAGACCGATGAATATGTTGAACTGCAGCAACAGTTTATCAACGCAACATCAGCAGGTACCCGTTCAAATACAACACTTGAAAAAAATATTGAATGGACAACAAAGTATTCTGCACGTTCGAACATCTTTGCAAATCTGGACCGTAAATTAGCTATCGGCGCAACACTCCTTGAAAACAAGATAAAGGATTTTGAAGAAAGCATAAATATAATGAAAAAAGACTGGGAAATGGCCGCAGCTTCAAGAGGTGCCACTGCTATCCTGAAAGAAATTCTGGGTCCGGGTGGCCAGAACTGGAAACTGGAATATGCCCTTGAATTTGTAGCAGGACGAATTTCAGAGGATCTTGCGATGACAGCTCAGAACCTTGAAGATCTGGAGAGGAATACTACTTCTTTTAATTTCGACAGTGATGAGGCTTACGAAAAATTGCTTGCAATTGGCAACAAGCTGGATGCAGGACAGATAGATATTCCGGATCCTTCCAAGATCTCAAACCCTAATCATAAATTGACCCATGAAGAAAAAAATTCAGCTGGTCCTTTAGGTGATATATTTTAGTTGTATTCTTTGATGTGTAAAATAAACTTTAAATAAAGAAAATGGAAACCGATTATCAAAACAAACCTGGAAAATCAATTCCGGGATTCCCCAAAAAATGGACTTTTGGATTTCAGCTGATAGTTCTCTTAGTTATCCTCGGTTTAATAGGAGCCGGGGTATATTACGGCTATCCATATATGAATAAAGCATCCAAAGGCAATAAAGCTGATCTGCGTGCCGGATTCAACAACTTTGTTGGTTTTGCTCCGGGTATCAACATGAACGGTGGAGCGGCTCCTAATAAAGAATCAAGAATGTTCAAAGAGTTTGGACTTACTTTCGAAGCAGTAAGAATGGATGATATGCAAAAGCTCAATGATGCTTTGAAAAACGGAGATCTCGATTTTATTTTTACAACTACAGATATTTCGCCGATCGGAATGGATCGAAGCAGCGACCTTGCCAAAATGTCGGTTATGCAATTTTTGAAAATTGATGATTCGCGCGGGGCTGATGTCTTTATTGTCGATAAATCAATAAATACAGTCGCAGATCTTAAAGGGAAAAAAATTGCCTGTGCCCTTGGCTGGCCCAGCAATACTTTGCTTCATGCCACCCTTGAAGCAGGGGGACTTACCGAACAGGATGTAAAGATTTTACCCATGGGTGATCCTTTTGCTGCTAAAACCGCTTTTACCACAGGCAATGCTGACGCAACCGTAGTCTGGTCGCCAGACGATGAGGAATGTCTGAAATCGAGGGATGCTAAAGTTCTGACAAGCACCGATTTGCTTCCGAATATAATAATGGACGGATTTATAGCCAGGAAAGATGTTCTGGAGAAGAAAAAGGACCTTTTTGTAAAACTCTCCAGGGCATGGCTTACAGCTAATTCAGAAATGAAAGATCCTGCAAAAATGGCCCAGGCAGCTCAGACCTACAAGAGAGCATTTCAGGTTCCGGACGACGTTAGTATTATCCTTGGCGGGATGAAAAAGATCCATTATGCTACTTATGGAGACAATATTAACTTTTTTGGCTTGAGTACTGATTTTACGGGCATTACCGGTCAGCAGCTTTATACAAAAATGGCCCGAGTATATAAAACAGGTTACGGAAACAAATTAACCAATATTGTACCATGGGCCGAAGCCTCTTATCCCGGCATTGTACAGGATATTAAGGATTTAACTGGCGATGCTCATGCAGCTGAAGGGCAGATTCAGTTTACGGCGCCAACATCTGCTGATACAAAAGCTCCTGCTGTTGCCATAAAACCGATTATTATCAACTTTGCAACCGGCTCCTGGGCGCTTACTCCTGAAATGAAGGAAAAAATCGAAAATCAGCTCGGACAATTGTCTGTTGAGTTTGCAGGAATGAAAGTACGCATTGAAGGAAATACCGATAATGTCGGCAGCGCCGCAATGAACAGGGATCTTTCACATAAACGCGCGAAATCTGTAGCCGACTATCTGGTTAAAACGTATAATTTTGATCAGAACAGGTTTATAATTGTTGGTAACGGACCTGATAAGCCTGTTGCAGACAACAATTCGGAAACGGGCCGGGCTGCAAATCGCCGGACTGAGTTCCAGCTATTAGGGAAATAGGATTTTGTAAAAAATTATCAATAATAAAGGGGGATACAAAACATCCTCCTTTACTTTAAGCAGAAGAGAAAATCTATAATTATGGACATAATTAAAAAGCTATTCAGGTTCGCCGGTGATGTTGATAAAAAAACCTCATTGATGGTGAATATCTTAGGATGGGTTCTCCTGGTCTTTTTCTGGTGGCTGATTCCAACTCTTGGCTGGATAAAACCCACCATTCTTCCCTCACCAATAGATGTTATTGTGTGCTACAAAACCCTTTTTGTTGAACGAAGCCTTTTGTATAATACAGGATATTCTATTTTTATAAACATGGGAGGTTATTTACAGGCGATGGCTCTTGCAATTCCCCTCGGTTTCCTGGTAGGGCTAATCCCGTTTTTCAGACATCTGGTGAGCAAACAGATTGAAGCTATCCGTTTTACACCACTTCCTGCTACAACGGGTATTTTCATGGCGCTTTTTGGTCTTGGACTGGGTGTAAAGGTAGAATTTCTTGCATTCGGTATTTTTGTTTACCTGCTTCCTGCAATTGCTCAAAGAATAAAAGATATTGAAACCGATGACCATCTTAAAGCCCTTCAGCAGACTATGTGGACACTGAATGCAAGTCCATGGATGACTCTGAAACATTTCTACATTCCATCTGTACTGAGTCGTTTTTCAATGGATGTAATCAATCTGGTAGCAGTAAGCTGGACTTACATAGTAATTGCTGAAATGGTAAATGCGCAGGGGGGATTGGGATCGATGATTTATATGGCCACATCACGGGGTTCACATGTCGATCAGCTTTATGCGGTTTTACTCCTGATAATTTTTATAGGATTTGTACAGGATAAACTTCTGAAATTACTCGATAAAAAACTCTTTAAATTTAAATACGCCTGATAATAATGAAGCGGAATATATTCCAGAAACAGGATGATAGCGAAATACCCGAGCCTATAGAAAAGAAAGGGGTGGCGGAAGCCAAAGGTGAAGCAAATAATGAAGCTCCTGCTGATCGCGCATCTGTCAATCATACAACGGATATAATAAACCTCGTTAATATCAGCCAGGTTTATTCCGATCAGACACCACCAAATGTCGTTTTTAAGGATTTCAATCTTGACATCAAGGACATCAAGGACAGAGGACAGTTTATTACAATCATGGGGAAATCAGGTTGTGGTAAGTCTACTCTTCTCCGGTATATCTCAGGATTGCAGGAACCGACTTCCGGAGAGGTCTATATCTACGGGAAAAAACGTACCAGCAAGGACAGGATACCCATGGTTTTCCAGCAATATACTTCGTTTGAGTGGAAAACTGTATTGCAAAATGTTGCCCTCCCCCTTATCTTAAAAGGGGTTCCGAAAAATGAAGCCAACGAAAGAGCCATGGATATGATAAAAGTTGTAGGATTGGCCGGACATGAAGACAAATGGGCCAAATATCCTATACTTTCCGGCGGACAGTTGCAAAGGGTTGCGATTGCGCGGAACCTGGTTGTAAATCCGCAAATACTGTTAATGGATGAGCCATTTGGCGCTCTTGATACGGTTACACGGAAACAGATACAATTATTTCTTCGCTCAATATTCGAACATGCAAAACTCGACCCAACGGTTGTTTTTGTAACTCATTCCGAAAGTGAAGCTGTATTTCTTTCTTCTGACATATTCATTCTGGATTCGGGACCTGCAAATATAAAACATCACTTTCAGATTGACTTGCCCGAAATTCGTGATGAATCGGTGAGATATTCCACTCAGTTTACCGAATACGTTAATAAACTTGGAGCACTTATGGAAGATATGAAGAGCGACAGGAAATGATGAACCCCGTGATGCGAGGTTCATTTAATCTTTTCGGAGAGAGGGGGATTATTTTCAATGATCCCTTTAGGGGAACCTTGCAAAACTTAAATGAACCCTTCGGGTCTTAGGGGATTGCCTTCGGCGATCCCTGGGGGAGAACCTTGCAGACCAAATTACTCCCTTATTCGTTTCACTCATAAGGTTTTTAATTTATAGCTGTTCTCATTCAGGCAAGCCTGATTCGTCCAGCTATAAATTAAAAATCCCGCAGCAAGCTGCGGGAGTAATTTGGTCTGCGGAGAGAGGGGGATTCGAACCCCCGGTACCCTTTTGAGGTACACACGCTTTCCAGGCGTGCCAATTAAACCACTCTTGCATCTCTCCCTGTATTTGCAACGAGGTTAAAAAACCGGGGCGCAAAATACAAAAATATTTTTACATTAAAACCTGTCATGAGATTTCTCCTGCTAACGATAAATTCAAAGATTGTACGACTTCTTCCTTTGAAGTAAATCTTCCAAGCAAATGCATTAGTTTAGTAACGGAAGCTTCTGATGTTATGTCTTTTCCGCTGACTACTCCTGCAGCAAGCATCTGTCGGCTCGTCTCATATAATCCCATCTCAACACTACCCCCGTGACACTGGGTAACATTAAGTATTATTCCGCCTTTATCAATAAATTGTTTCAGATCGTCTAAAAACCACTGATAAGTTGGCGCATTACCCGATCCGTATGTCTCAATTATCAGACCCCTTAATCCCTCGGTTTTGATAATTGCATTTACTAGTTTTCTGTTAATACCCGGGAATAGTTTCATTATGGCAACATTCGAATCAAAACCTTTATGAACGATGAGTTTCTGATCTTTAGAATGATGGCTGATCAGATTGTCGTAATATTTTAAATGTAATCCGACTTCTGCAAGAGGGTGATAATTAGGAGAATAGAATGCGTCGAAATGCTCGGCGCTCATCTTCGTTGTCCGGTTACCACGGGTAAGTTTATTATCAAAAAATATGCAGACTTCAGGGACAGCCGGCGAACCGTTTTCTATGGCAGCGGCAATCTCAATTGCTGTTATCAGGTTTTCCCTTCCGTCGGTGCGTAAGAGACCTATCGGAAGCTGGGAACCCGTGAGAATTACCGGTTTTCCGAGATTCTCCAGCATAAAACTGAGGGCAGATGCAGTATATGCCATAGTATCAGTTCCATGAAGTATCACAAATCCATCAAAATCGTCATAGCTTTCCTCAATTATCTCGGCCATTTTGACCCATACTCCCGGATCGATATTTGATGAATCTTTTACCGGATCGAAGGATATCGAATGAAGATCGTATCCAAATTTCCGGAGCTCCGGCACGTGATCTGAAATATGACGGAAATCGATAGGTATAAGCGATCCGGTATTAGGATCGAGAACCATTCCGATAGTTCCCCCGGTATAGATGATTAGTATGGAGATTTCCTTTTTATTTTTCATTTTTCCTCTTACAAATTGAATAGACTGGCTGAATTCAGATAGGTGACAGACGCAATCTCTTCTTCGCTCGTCCCAAATATATCAGCCAGTTTTTTATTAATGATGCAAAGGTATGTACTCTCATTCCTTTTTCCTCTATATGGTACCGGGGAAAGATACGGAGCATCTGTTTCAAGAATAAGGTTCTCGGGGCCAATCTCTCCGACAATTTTATCGAGCCCGGAATTTTTGAATGTCACAATGCCTCCAATACCTAGTTTAAACCCCATGTTTACAGCTTTTTCAGCATCTTTTTGGGTACCGGTAAAAGCATGAAAAACTCCTCTGATTGCCTTTCCCTTAAATTCTTCGAGCACTTCAAAAACTTCCGGAAATGCTTCCCTGGAGTGGATCACAACCGGCAATTCATTATCCGATGCAAAAGCAACTTGTCTTCTGAATGATATCAGCTGCTCTCTAAGGAAAGTTTTATCCCAGTAAAGATCGACACCTATTTCCCCGATGGCAACAATTTTGGTTTTGACTGCCAGGTATTCAAGCTTTTCAAGCTGTGACAGATAATCTTCTTTAACCGACGTGGGATGAAGTCCAATCATCGGATAACAGATACCAGGGTATCTGTTAACTGCAGAAAACATAGAGTCAACTGATTCCACATCTATGTTTGGTAACAGCATTTTTGAAATGCCGTTACCAATAGCTCTGCTTACCACTTCATCCCTGTCGGTATCGAATTCCGGAAGATATAGATGTGTATGAGTATCAATAAATTGCATTAAACAACACCTTGAGCAATCATGGCATTTGCGACTTTCACAAATCCTCCTATATTGGCACCATCCACGTAGTTAATGAAGCCGTTATCTTTTTTGCCGTATTTCACGCAAGTTTTATGAATGTTTTTCATAATAGTCTGAAGTTTCTCATCAACCTCTTCACGCGACCACGGTAATCTCATTGAATTTTGTGTCATCTCAAGTCCCGAAGTGGCAACTCCTCCTGCATTGGCTGCTTTTCCCGGGCCATACAATATCTGTGCAGTGAGGAATACCTCTACTGCTTCAGGTGTGGAAGGCATGTTGGAACCTTCCGATATACAATTGCAACCGTTTTTAACCAGTAATTTAGCCTCTTCCTCATTTATTTCATTCTGTGTCGCGCAAGGCATAGCTATATCGCATTTAATGATCCATGGCCTTTTCCCTTCAAAGTATTCAACGCCATATTTATCAGCGTATTCTTTTATCCTTCCTCTCCTTACGTTTTTCAGGTCCATTATAAATTTAAGTTTATCGCAATCAATGCCCTTCGGATCGTAAATAAAACCGTTTGAATCAGAGGCAGTAACTACTTTCCCTCCAAGTTCTGCAACTTTCTCAGTGGCAAACTGAGCTACGTTGCCTGACCCTGAAATACAAACAATCTTTCCTTTTAAGCTCTCTCCGCGTGTGGATAGCATCTCCTGTGCGAAATAAGTAGCTCCATACCCTGTAGCTTCAGGACGGATAAGAGAACCACCCCATTCAATCCCTTTGCCAGTCAGAACTCCGGTAAATTCATTTTTCAACCTTTTATACTGACCGAAAAGAAACCCTATTTCACGTCCACCAACTCCGATATCGCCGGCTGGAACATCTGTGTCGGCTCCGATGTGGCGAAAAAGTTCCGACATGAAACTCTGGCAAAATCTCATCACTTCATTATCCGATTTACCTTTCGGATCGAAATCAGAACCACCTTTACCTCCGCCCATCGGAAGTGTAGTCAGACTATTTTTAAAGACCTGTTCAAAAGCAAGAAACTTGAGGATTCCCAGGTTTACAGTCGGATGAAGTCTCAGGCCGCCTTTGTATGGGCCTATAGCACTGTTCATCTCGATTCTGAAACCACGGTTGATCTGAACTTCTCCCTTGTCATCTAACCATGGTACCCTGAATATTATTGTCCTTTCAGGTTCTGCAATTCTTTCAAGAATTTTCGCATGTTTATACTTGGGATTTTCCTCAATGAAAGGAATCAGGGATTCTGCAACCTCCTGAACAGCCTGATGGAACTCGTTCTCACCAGGATTTCTGGCTTTGATCATGGCCATGAATTGTTGTACTCTAGGATCCATAATAAAAAGATTTAATTAAAGGTTAATTGGAGGTACAAAAATATAAAATCAATGTCAGATAAACACTGATTTTTGCTGTTATATGTCTGTTTAATTTTAGGGCGGGAAGGCAGAAGTTCAGGAAATAATCAGCATTTTTCTGACTTTGGTCTATACTGTCCGATACAGGTTCCCCGGAGAACATTTCAGTAATCCTTTGAACTCCATCTGGAGTAGGAGAGATGATAATTTATAAACCGGTATATCGAGTGACCTGCAAATTGTATCAATGGTAAGCTCCCCTTGTTTCGAAAGCAATTCAAAGATCAACCTTTCGGTCTCACTGAGGTCGGAGAAAAGTGTTCTTTGTATGGCAGGCTTTGACTTTTCAGGTTTCCAGTTTAGAAAGTACTCAATATCATCGGAACATTCAGTCAGAAATGCTTTGTTATTCCTGATAAGACTGTTGCAACCGGCTGACCATTGGTCATCAGGCCTTCCCGGTACGGCAAAAACATCACGGTTATAGGAGTTGGCAATGTCTGCTGTTATCAGGGCACCTCCCTTAATACCCGATTCGACAACAAGTGTGGCATCAGCCAGACCTGCAATTATCCGGTTTCTTTTCAGGAAATTATTGCGTTCCGGTAGAGCATCTGAGAGGAAGTCAGTCACCAGGCCTCCTTTGTTTACCATCGCTTTCGCGGTTGAAGCATGAAGAGCCGGATAAATGGTCTTAAATCCATGAGCCAATACTCCGATGGTCTGAAGATTATCAGCGAGGGCAGCTTTGTGTGATGAAATATCAATTCCATATGCCAAACCGCTAACTATAATAAGATCAGGGTGACCTGCTGCGAGACCTTCAATAATCTTTTCACACAATTCCCGTCCCCTTGAAGTAGCATTACGTGTACCAACAACACTCAGAATTTTTGAAGCATCCAGATTACAATTGCCCTTGAAGAAAAACACGACGGGTGAATCATCGCATTGTCTGAGTCTGAACGGATAGTCACTATCGAGATAAAAGTGAGTTTTGATATTGTTTTTCGTAACATATTCTGCCTCTTTCTCTGCCGTATCGAGATAAGTCCTGTCACTTATATATTTTGCTATACCCGAACCAATACCCGGAATTTTGATGAGATTTCTGTAAGGCTCATGAAAGATTGCTTCAACGCTCCCAAAATGCGATACCAGTTTCCTGGCATTAATATCACCGATACGCGGTATTTGGCCCAAAGCAATTTTATGCTTAAGCTGCACTTCTGACATAGCACAAGAAATTGAGACATACAAATATAAAAAAATGCGGGGATATATATAATAATGGAATTTGTAAAAAAATACGGCAGGGATAATAAATGTAGAGACGCCCAATTTGGGCGTCTCATTCCAGTAACAAATTATATCAAAAATAAGAGACGCCCAATTTGGGCGTCTCATTCCAGTAACAAATTATATCAAAAATAAGAGACGCCCAAATTGGGAGTCTCGTTCCAGTAACAAATTATATCAAAAATAAGAGACGCCCATTTGGGAGTCTCATTCCAGTAACAAATTATATCAAAAATAAGAGACGCCCAATTTGGGCGTCTCTACATATAATTTATGTTAATATAAACGGTTTTAAGCCCCCTAGATCACTCCCATGTCAAGCATCGAATTTGCAACTTTGAGGAATCCGGCAATATTTGCACCCTTTACATAATCGACATATCCATTTTCTCTCTTACCATGATTAACACACTGTCCGTGGATATTGCACATGATCTCATGAAGACGGTCATCAACTTCCTTTCTGTTCCAACGAAGTTTCATTGAGTTCTGGGTCATTTCCAGTCCTGATGTGGCAACGCCACCGGCGTTTGATGCTTTCCCCGGAGCAAAGAGTAAACCATTTTTCTGAATAATCTCTACTGCTTCAGGAGTGCTTGGCATATTTGCACCTTCGCATATACAAATGCAACCATTATTTATAAGTTTCCTGGCATCTTCACCTGTCAGCTCATTCTGTGTTGCACATGGGAGAGCTATGTCAACTTTTACTTCCCATGGATGTTTCCCTTCATGAAATTCAACCCCTTCAAATGCAAATGAATATGGTTTAACAATATCTTCATTTGAAGCACGAAGTTCAAGCATATAATCAATTTTCTTCCCTGATATTCCCTCCGGGTCATATACATAACCATCGGGACCTGAGATAGTAACAACTTTTCCCCCTAATTCTGTTGCCTTAAGGGCAGCTCCCCATGCAACATTCCCAAAACCACTGATTGCCACTCTTTTCCCGTTGAATGATTCACCTTTGGTAGCAAGCATCTCTTTTGCAAAATATACACAACCAAAACCGGTTGCTTCAGGACGGACCAACGAACCTCCCCAGTTACTTCCTTTTCCAGTCAGAACACCGGTATGTTCACCTGCAAGCCTCTTATACATACCATATAAGAAACCAATTTCGCGGCCTCCGACACCTATATCCCCTGCAGGAACATCAGTTTCAGGGCCAATGTATTTCCAAAGTTCAAGCATAAATGACTGACAGAAACGCATGACCTCAGCATTTGATTTTCCTTTTGGATCAAAATCCGAACCTCCTTTTGCACCTCCCATTGGAAGAGTTGTAAGCGCATTCTTGAATATCTGTTCAAATCCCAGGAACTTCAGAATTGATAAGTTAACGCTTGGGTGAAAACGCAGACCACCCTTGTACGGACCAATTGCATTATTGAATTGAATACGGTAACCGAGGTTTATCTTTACATTCCCTTCATCATCAACCCATGGAACTTTAAATGTAATTGCACGGTCAGGTTCAATAATCCGTTCAATAATATTAGCGGATTCAAACTGCGGGTTTTCGTTATAAACCTCTTCAATTGATTCCAGTACTTCTCTTACTGCCTGTAAATACTCAACCTCTCCGGGATGCTTCTTTTCGAGGTTGTTCATGATTTTATCTACATTCATTATTTTAATTTTTAGTTATGATTTAGTCTATAAATTGATGGGTCAAATTTGAGATTGTTTAAAGTCAATAAAAATGATAATTCTCATGTTATCAGATGATAACCTTCACACAGAAGGGGCATACAGGTTTAGCGATTTGATGACTTTTGCCTTTTCTTCACGCGATAAAGCGCTTATATATACCGGCGGATACTTTGCAACTCCTCCCTGAACCTTCTGCAAAAGTACAATACTCTGTATAAGGCCGAAAAACCTGGTCTCAATTTTGAATCCTGAAAATGTTGTTTTATTGATCTCGACAGAGTTCTTTTTTCCTCCAACAATACCAGCTGGGAAATACCTGAAAATTATTAAGTCCTCCTCATCAGAATAGCTGATAAACTGATAATTGAGAACCATAGGTATGAAAGCAAGAATGAGCCAGATTAAAATGAGGATTACAGTCCAGGAGCTATCGCTCATACCCAGGAGTGGAAATTTTATCAGTTTGGCTACATATGCCAGGGCAAGATAAGCCAGTAATACAACTGTAGCAGAGAAGAGTTTAATTCTGATGCTTATTATAGTTTTGCTGTTATCTAAAGTCATTTGAAATATTTTATTAAAATTAATACTTTTTATAACACGCATGTACTCTCCCCCTCTGTCCCCCTCTCTACTTTGTAAAGAGGGGGATAATGACAGATAATCAGTGTATTACACCCCCTCTCTACGAATTAGAGAGGGGGAAAGGGGGGTGAGTTCATTATTATTCAAAAGGGATTTTATAGCAAGATTATCGCTTCCCCTTGAAAAACCTCGTAAGCAATTCCCTGCACTCTTTCTCCAATACTCCCCGTTCGACACTGGTCTTAGAATGCAGAAGTGAATCTGAAACTTTACTGAATCCTTTTTTTTCATCGCTTGCTCCATAGACAAGAGCACTCGCCTGGCTCCAGCCGATAGCTCCTGCACACATGGCACATGGTTCGAGAGTCACATAGATAGTACAATCTGTAAGATATTTTCCTCCAAGCCAGTTTGTGGCCGCCGTTATTGCCTGCATCTCAGCATGAGCGGTCGGATCCTTAAGAGTTTCCGTCAGATTATGAGCCCTGGCAATGATCATATCATTACATACGACGACGGCACCTATCGGAACTTCCTGTCTGGCAAATGCTTTATTTGCTTCAGTCAGTGCTGCCCTCATGTACTGCTCTTTATTTCCCTGAGTCATTCTTAATGATTTTGCTTACAAAAGTATTGAAAATCAGGACTTAGTTTTTTGTATCAATTATCGATCTTATTAACATTTTAAGTAACTCCTGGCATAGTAAATTTGATTTCGCTGCCTTTGCCATTCTTGCTCTCCACCCAAATTTTCCCGCCATGTTTTTCTACAAATTGTTTGCAGAGTAATAATCCTAAAGTTGTTCCTTTTTCATCAGTGGAGCCTAATGTGGTATGAAACTCGGAATAATTAAAAATTCTTGTCAAATGATCAGGTGTAACTTCAAGACCATTATCAATAACTGAAATTGTTACATTTGAGTCTGTTTGCTGCGCGGAAATATCTATATGCCCATTACAACCGGTATACTTTATAGCGTTCACCACAAGATTTCTTAATATCGTTTTGAACATAAATATATCAGCATAAATATTTATATCTTCTGGTGCATTATGATTGATCTTGATGGTTTTTTCATCAGTACTCGGTTTAAGAATGGAGACGGCATCGCGACTAATTTTTTTAAAATTCAGTATTTGTGGTTCAAAAATGATTTTTCCCTGATTCATTTTTGTCCATTGAAGCATATTATCAAGAAGACTGTAAAGATTCGAAGCTGACTTGCTCATCATCTCAGCCATCTTTTGAATTTCTTTAAGAGGCAAGGTATCAAGCTCCTCAGACATCACTTTTGCAAAATTATTGAACAAACTGAATGGAGTGTAAAGGTATTGAGCAATGATGGAGTAGAATTTGTCTTTATCAGCGCTTATCCTTAGTAATTCTTTTTCATATCGCTTAATCTCTGTTACATCTCTGATAACAGTGCAAAACAGAAGATATCCATTCAAATCAATAGGAAAAATAATGCTCTGAATATTTCTTATATTTTCAGAATCCAGCGGAATAATTTCACTGTCAATAATCTGATTGAAACGCTCAGGTGTCTTAAGTGTTACAATACCATTTATTGTTTTTTCAATTAATTCTTTGTCTCTATATGCGGGTGGTGTAAATTGGAATTGCACATCAACAATACTTTTGTTTAGAACATTTTCTGCTTTTAACCCGCAGAGTTGTTCAGCTCCCCGGTTCCAAATAATGATTTTGGCCTGCTCGTCAAAAACAATAATTACATCATTAATCTGGTTTATTATTTCTTTGAATTTTGTTTCACTATCTTTAAGCAATTTTTCCGCCTTTTTTCGCTCGGAGATATTTCTGGCTAAGCTGGAACAGCCTATAATCTCATTCTTGTCATTCACAATAGGATTCAAAAAAACTTCATAGTAGGCAATATGTGTTTCACCTAAAGTTTGTATCATCGAAAGGGATTCGCCTCTTAACGCACGGTCAATATTTTCTTTTAACAATTTTCTGTCATCATCTGAGGAAACGCAATCCAGAAAATTCATCCCAATTTTAATATCTTTATTATATGCATACTTCATTGCATCAGCATGGACTTTATTGAAATACAAATAATGATAATTCATGTCAATTGAAAGGATTATCGTGTCTTTCTGACTCTCAATACTGTACGTTAAAAGTAACTGTGATTTTTTTAGATCTTCCTCTGTCTTTTTACGATCAGTAATGTCAATTACATTTGCTAAAAAATATTGTTTGTTTTTCTCCTGTACAAAGGGAGATATAATTACATTAACATTGATCAATTTCCCATTTTTATGTTGAAAGACAAGATCATATCCATCTTTTGGCATTTTATTATTAAGAGTTTGTTGTAAAGCATTATTTACGTTTTCAAGATCTTGCTGTGCCCAATACATGTAGGGAGGAGTTTTTCCTAAAAGATCTTCTTCATCCCATCCAACTATTTTGCAAAAAGAGGGATTGACATACACTTGCTTTCCTTTGTCATCAACCACAGCAATACCACTTGGCATAGAGTTTTCAATTGCTTTTCTGAATAACATTTCCTTTTGCAGATTCGCTACTTTACTATGCGATGTCAGATTACTTATTGCAGATTCTAATTCTCTAATTCTTTGTTCGTATTCATTGTCATTCATCACAATTAGCTTAAAGATTAATTTGGAAAACTTTATGAGCCTCATCCTAAAGGTCAGCATTATCTGCCTTTCCACACACCTCTAATTCGGATTTGGATGAATTGGAAATCCGGGTGGATGAGAAATAAAGAATAATTATACAATCATTTAAAATAAGAAATGAATGGTATTAATTAACTCGTACTTCTCAAATACAATGTTATTTATAAACAGTTCGAATTCAAATTTGTTCTTTCAGGATATCAAACGGATAGAATTAGATAAAATACACAGGTACGCAGCTAAAGTTTCCTGGGATAAAGCAACTGCAAGAAACCAGGTCAACAGGTTAAATTTAAATTATTATTTTTGTTGAAAATTAATAATAAAGAGATGTACAGAACAAACACATGTGGTGAGTTACTACTGGTCAATGCAGGACAGGATGTTATTATTTGCGGTTGGGTTCAAAAATCCCGGGATCTGGGTGGAATGACATTTGTTGACCTTCGCGACAGATATGGAATAACCCAGCTGGTTTTTAATATGGAAGCCAACAGGGAGCTTTGTGAAAAAGCCAGAAAACTCGGACGTGAATTTGTGGTACAGGCTAAAGGAAAAGTGAGAGAAAGAAGCAACAAGAATCTGAAGATGGTTACAG
>Ga0302284_1000712_pt1 | contig 15186 bp, 6 predicted proteins | sample III_Fen_E2_1_FD_198760 | JGI IMG/M metagenome (GOLD analysis project Ga0302284, IMG submission 198760) | Peat permafrost microbial communities from Stordalen Mire near Abisko, Sweden - III_Fen_E2_1 | ecosystem: Environmental > Terrestrial > Soil > Wetlands > Permafrost | place: Sweden: Abisko...
GAGCGTAATCTCTGTTATCTCCCTTAGCGAATCTCCTTAATCTCTCAAGTCTAACTCTTGATCTAAGATACAACAAAATTGGGAACATAGGAGCGTAATCTCTATTATCTCCCTTAGCGAATCTCCTTAATCTCTCAAGCCTTACCGTAAATCTTTTTGGTAACAAAATTGAAGACATAGGAGTATAATCTCTGTTATCTCCCTTAACGAATCTCCTTAAGCTCTCAAGCCTTACCATAAATCTTTTTGAAAACGAAATTGGAGACATTGGAGAGTAATCTCTTTTCTATCCCCTCTCCAACTTGATCAATCTTTTAAGTTTAAATCTGACAGTTTCAAACAACTTTAAAACTAAACAAACAGAACACTTATTCAAGCTTTATTTCAACAAAATTAAATATGCATGAATGAATGTTTTTTTATTACCTATTTTCTGTTTTTAAAACAAGACAAAGAAATAATTATTAAACTTTTCTAAGATGAAGTAGTTTAAGAAAATACCTACAGACCTGGCATTACGATCACTAAAAAGTGCAGTCTTATCGAGTTCAAGTGACTTTAATCTCATCCATCCGAATTTATTCTCTAGCTAGTATTCTGGATCTTTTGGATAACGAGAATCGTCTATATTTTCGAGAGATTTTAGTTTTCTAAATCATAATTAAATTGGATAGAAAGATACATTGACTTCCTCTGAATAAACACTAGAGCCTCCAAGTAGTGTTAAGGATGCATTCAAATATTTTTGATCTTGAAAAGCAATGATAAAATAGCAATAGAGAAGAAGAAAAGCCCACCTGTTGGATTAGATAAATTATAGATTCCACATCTTAACAGGGATAATAAAACAGTAAGTTCAAATAATGAAGATAAACAAAGAGAAATAGTGCTATATTAGACAAGATAACAAAACTTGGATAAGCTAAATCATTTAACTGAACGGAAGTTTGAGAAAACAAAGAAATAAACTGAAATACTCCCCTTGCATAGTTAAGGTAGTTTCATTGAAGAGAATCGTAATTCCTTGAGGAATAATTCAAATAGATATAATAATGAAAATTAATTTATAGTAGGTGAAAAATTTACAACAATAAGTGTTAAAATAACTACTCCTGATAACTATGTTACAAATCTAATTTCAGAAGAACAAAAGATATTAGCTCTCAAATTGTATTTGATTCAACAAATGATTTCTCAATTCTAGTTTTTCTATTTCTCTTGTAAAATTCAAAGAAATTAAACTTAATTGTTTAATACTACTTGGAGTGCATTCTGGTCTTATTCCTATGGAATCCGATTCTCATCTTCTGAGGATCCTGATTTTAGCTTCTCAAAAATTCAAACGAGATGCACTGTTCGAACTAGGAGAAATTTTCATCTAATTTGTCAGATCTCTAAAATTATTCTCAGTTGATAAAACCTAGCTAATTCGCTTTGTTTGTTTATTGATCCTTTCTCTTAGAACACGCCTTCAGCCTCATCGTTTTCTTCGAGAATCTGATGATTGATGACACTTCGCTGCTTTCCACATCAAGAGTTGGCTTTGGTCTATCTACTCATACTACTCAAAGTCGAAGTTATTAATTATGTAGGAATATTCTTGAATGCATCTTTTTGAAAGTTCAAACTCTTAGAAGCTTATATCTGAGATTAGTTGATGTTTTCCTTAAAATTTAGAGGGGTTTATCCTGAAAATTAGCACTTAAGTTCTCTTCCTGAAAGTTGATTTGTCAGTCAAAAGGAGACGTAATAATACCAGAATTCTTCGTTGCTAGAGTTGAAAAGCTCTTTTCATCATGAGAAACACTCCAATCTCGTCGAACATTATTTTTACCAGATGGGGAAACCTTCTCCTTATCATTAGAAAGCAACTCTGTGTGGAGTTTGGTGTTGGAAGTATACAAATTAAATAAATCGTTTTTGGCTTGCTGGAGCCTATTTAGAATAGGATGGCAAGTTAGTTGCGTAGACATTAAACCACTACATCGTACCTTGTTATGTCTTTATCAAGTCAAAAATAGGAGTTTATCCGTTTCTAGACTGACGTATTTTGCTCAAACACTCCTAGATCAATTTCCTAGTCTCGTAGAAACTCGCCCTGAGTAAAGCCAACATAAAAGCTGATGCTCACTCCAAAAAACAATGAAGTATTTATTACATGTGATGTAATTTTTTGCTCAAGGATGCCTTCCTGAAGAATTCGTAGAGATCTTCTAGAGATTAGCACTTGAGAAGGTTGGCTCTATGAAGACGAAGAAGAAGAAGAACAAAAGCAAAAAACTTAATTGTACCATGTGATTAAGATATCGGGAAGATCATTTTTAAAGAAGCACGATAATAAAAATGTGAACTCTTCAAGATTTTTAAAGTTTCTCCATAGAGATAGTTGAGCTCATATTTCTCAAAGGGCTAACTCAAAGTCCAATACGCTTCTTCAGGAGGAAGAAAACTAAGAAGGATAGCTGTAAAATAGTTAATTCCTTATGCATAGCCTATTTATGGGTGTTTCTATGAGAATGCTCTCAATATCGCTTTCATATTGTCTTAACTTTTGAGGAAAAAAATAAGGTTTCTAAATCTTTTTAAAGAAATTTTACATTGTTGAAGATTTGAAGAAATCCAACATTGAAAAGGTTCTTGCTACATTATTCAGATCGTTTCTTCGTATTGTGATTTTGTGCGATTGAACACCTTTAATAATAATATTCAATTCTGATCTTGAAACGCATAGTTTAAAATGCTAAATTATTACTTCAAAACTCACAGGTAATTTAAGTTCTTTTTCTCTCAATCTTCATGGCATATAAAAACATACTTCTGAGCATACGGTTAGTGCTCTATTTATTATTTAAGTACATTTATCAGCCAAACTGCTTGAATAATTACATACTTAATTTAAAAGGCGCTGAATTCTGCTATCAATCATTCTCTTAAAATGTAGCTCTCTGAAGAAATGTGACACCTGCAGCAAGATAAGAAGCTCTCTAGGTTCTAAGAAATTCAGAAAGAGCTTGAAGAGCATCTCAAAAAACAGTTGCCTATTCGAAGAAGCAGCAGAAAACGCTAGTGCTTTTAATATGACTTGTTTTGAGCTGTATTGCTCGAGATTTTTCCAGACAAGTGAACTTCTAGTTTCATTTCTGTCGCAAACAAGTGTGATTGGTATGGAATTTTAAAGAAAAGGGAGTACATTTCATGAAGGGATGATTTTGTTAAAGATTAGCGAAGTTCAAAGCGGATATTGTCATTCATTCCTTCTTCAGTTTAAAACTCTTCGCTTAAGCCTTCAAATGTAGGGCTCTGTTTTACTGCAGATTAGCAAACTATGGAAGATCGCAGCTGAGAATTTCGCTAATTCATCGCTCTAGAATATTAAAAGTCTTAAAATATCCCATTTTTTTCATAAATATTATCTATTTGCCTCCAATAACAACTTTCACAATTATGAGCTACGAACTTGATGATTTAAATCAAATGATTTAATTTCAAATCTTTATAAAAAAGTTTACTTACAATTATTTGCTTTTTGTCTGATAGAATTAAATAATAAATTATACCCCAGGAGGTGTTAATGCTCAAATTGCCAAAGAGAATAAGAAGATAAAAATGTTTGGTTAGCAGGTAGCAAAAATGTTGCACCGAGGAAATATGCATGACTAGCACAAATTGATTGAAGAAGCAAAAATTTGTTTAATGCTTTGCAAAAATATCATTTTGCTTTGAGAAGTTAATATTCTCAAATCTGTCATTCCTTAAGGCCAGCACTAATTTAGCATTTTTGTTTAAGCACAAAAAAACAAAATCACAAACAAAAATGAAGAGTTGAACTAAAAAATATTGGAAAATACAAGATCCTTGAGACAAATAAAAATTATAATTTTACAATTAGGAAATTCACAAATTCGTAGTAGATTCTTCTTATTTGTTCAGAGTTGTTTAGATACTTTAACATATGTTGGATAATTTTAGTAAACCTGTGATTACATTTTCATCTTGTTTGTCATTCGGTAGATTTTGGACAAATTTAAAACCTATTAGTTTGAAGGCATATGATTCCGAGATGTTGTCAACGATAGCTAGTATCGAAGTGCATAAAAAGGATCTAGTATTTTGCTCTTTAAAAAACTTAAAGAGATCTTTTAGGAAAATGATAAAATCATTGAGTGATTTCATATTAAATTTCTTCTCATTCGAGCTAAATAGCTTTTGTATGTACCCATTTACATGTTTCTGCTTTAGAGAAGTTAAAAAATCACCCTTTTTCATCACCTCGCAGGGGATTCCATTTTCATTCTTGATAAATCCACCACTCAATCTAAAACCTAAAGACGAGGAAGTACTCTTGAGATCCATTTTTTCAATAACTTTAATTTTATCTTCTCCATAAGATGCATGAATCGTAGAACGTCCTAGCTTAAAATCAATTATTGAGCCGCTTTCTCTACCAAATGTAAGATTTTCTAAGGCAACATATTCTCTACCATCGATGGTTTCAAATCCCTTAAGTTCTGGTGTGAATCTCTTTAAAAGTTGATTCTCAGCAAAGTGCTTAGATTCAGGGTTATTGAGATCTTTGTAGAACAGAAGCTCTTTTTATTGGCAGTGCTTGAAAATTGTTTCATCTTTGATAATAAAATTTTATTCATGACCTGCTGATATTTGAGAGGATCCTACAATATTTTGTATCATTTATTTATCATATTCAGTCCCGAAAATTTCTAAGGAAGACCAGAGCGGCTAATATTATTTTAGACATTTTCTTACAGCAGCGAAGCCTACTATGTTTGGCCGGGCTGTATCTTTCATTTCTTTTAAATCTTTCTTGAGTTTAAACTTTTCAAGAGGAATCTTTTCTCCAGTGAGAGTCCGCAAGACAGACTCACTTGCCAAACAGATACTTTCAATATTGTAGCCTCCTTCAAGAACGGCTATGATGTTCTTTTCACCTGTAACTTCCATTAGTCGGCGAGTTAAATAACTGTGTTAAATAGAATTACATCAACAAAAACAATAGCATAACCCAATATTTTACGAATATCCATCTAAAGTTAGCTTGCATTAACCAAGAGGATCTCCTTCCGCAGCGTCAAATCCAGCCGAAATAATAATAAATTCAGGAGAGAATTCCGTAATAATTGGTAGGGCTACTCTCTCGAACGCGTAAATGTACTCATCTGTTCCAACAGTAATTGCATTTTTAGAGTCACTAATATCCCATGGGATATTCACGCTAAAGCCTTTTCCCTTACCTTTTCCACAATTAGTAACTGAACCACTTGCACCAGGAAAAAATGATTCTGAGAAATGCCAAAAATGATAAGTAAATTAATATGAAAAGAATAAATAACAAACTCACCATTATCGTGTCTGTGAAGAGAAACAAACAAAACAGATGGATCGTCATCAAATATATGCTGAGTCCCATCACCGTGATGCACATCCCAATCAAAGATGAGCACTTTTTTAACTCCATGATGCTTCTGTAAATATCGAGCTCCAATAGCTACATTGTTATAAATGCAGAAACCAGTACAGACCTTTGATTCTCCTGAATGATGCCCTGGTGGTCGCACGATGCAAAAGGCATTTTTCCATTCTCCTTTTTTAACCCTATTTATTGCTTCAATCACTGCACCTACACCAATAGAAGCAACCGATTAGCTTGATTTATTAATATAAGTGTCCTCCGTTGTGTAGACTACTTTTATTTCGGTATCTTCTTTCCACATTTTTTCAGTAAACAGCACATATTTCTCATCATGAGCATATCTAATGATTTCTCTCGAAGCAGGGGCACTATCATTAATAACTTCAAAAGTGGATGAATCAATCAGATTCTCTTCTGTTAAATATTTAATTATTTTTTCGAGACGTTTAGGATTTTCATGATGGAATTTATCACATTAGTGCTAGAGTTACTTAAAATTATAAAGCAATCCTGTTTATTTTGTGATATTGAGCATTTAAGACTGCACTTCTAAAGGCTTGTCTTTTTAATTTTCTGTTCCTTCTTCCATTTTCTTTTTCTTTTTCTTTTTCTTTATCTTATTATAATTTTAATTATTTTGTTCGCAAACTATCTTTGGCTTCAAAAAGTTGTGCTTCTCTAATTTATCTTAATCGTGTAAGAGTTGTGTCTAACGGCTCATTAATTAATTTAAAAATAAATTTTATTGTTCCAAGAATTTTATTCATCAGTATTAACTTTAATTTTTAATTAAACTCATTTAAGAAACAGGAACAATTCAAGGAAACAAATGCTTCTAACCCTTTAATACCTGGCTGTATTCTTCTTTCATTTTATCTCATTTTAGTTACAATATCTCCATTAATTCTAATACTTTAATCAGATCAGTGTATTTGCTAAGCGGAATGACAACTTCTAAGCAGTTTTAATTAACAAAAATCTTTTAAAATAATCATTAAATAAGAATAAATTAATTTCAAGACTCTTTATTAAATTGAAATTGACTCTTTCTCCTCCTCTCCAATCTAGCCACTTCTATTTTGTGACTGAAAAAAATTAAAAAGCTAAAAAACTGTATCCCACAATATTTTAGGATCTCCAAACAACAAAAATAGTCTTAAATGGAGAAGGAACAAGATTCCCATTCGACTAGCCTCCAAGCCGGATAATACAATGAAAAGCCTGATTTATCTGAAATCGAGTCATCCTCAACTGTTGCGAAAAAACAAAGACTCATGCCAAAGCGTGCAGAATACAGAATGAGAGCACATATTAATCCATTTAATGATACCCCCTTTCCCTTTCCGATGAACCCTGATTATGTCAATTGGAGATTACACTATCCTAAATTCTTCGATGGATCTGATGAAGAGAATCAAAAGGTCTTCTGCAATACCAACGAACATCCTCTTACATACGATGATGAGATTTGCCCTTAAAATAACGGATCAAAAGGACCACATCCTATATTCCTTGATATTGGATGCGGATTTGGTGGACTTGTCTTCAACCTTTCTAAGAATTTCCCTTCAAAGCTTATTTTAGGGGTTGAAATTCGTGATAAACTTGTAAATTTTGTCTCTGAAAAAATTCGTGCCTTAAGAATCGAAGACCCAGAACACAATTACAACAATGCAGCTTGTCTCAGAACAAACGCGATGAGGTATATAAATAAGTTGAAGATTTGCGTTGATCAAAATAGCTTTATTGTTTGATCATATGAGATATTAACCACTTTTTGAATAAATTCTGATTCTTTTTTTGTTAATTTCAATATAAAATAGGCATATTATCCAATATTTCCGTAAAGGATCTATTGAAAAAATGTTCTTTTGCTTTGCTGATCCTCATTTCAAGAAATCAAATCACAGAAGAAGAATCATCAATACTGGTTTCCTCTCAGAATATGCTTATCTCCTTGCTCCTAAAGGAAGAATTTACTGCATTACAGATGTTGAAGATCTTAATAATTGGTAAGAAGAGCATCTAGCTAAACATAGAATGTTCAGAAGACTCTCAGAAGAAGAGCTCGTAGGAGATATTTGTGTAGATTTAATTCAAGATTCAACTGAAGAAGGACAGAAGGTTACCAGAAACAATGGTAAAAAATGGACTATTGTATTTGAGCGCATTTGAATTTGTTGTTTAGTTTTCGTTGTTGTTAAAACATCTCATCGCTTCATTTTTATGAAAGTTATTGAGTTCTTTAAGCTCTAATAACTCATGAGCAGTTATCATCTAAAGATTCAATTAGGGGATTAGTTCAAAAATAGGTAGGAAAAAACAAAAATATGATAAAAATAATGGAATCTTTTGAGATATTATATTTTCATCTGATCACTGAATTACCAATAAATAAAATAAGATTTCATTTTGTTTAAGAAGTCTCTTATGATATTAAGAGGGTGAGCTGTATTTCTTAATGAGAAGAGAAACAGACATAGTTTGAGTTTTGTTTATCCCCCGAAAATCAAAACATTAAGAAAAACAAATAATATTTCCCGAAAAAGAGATCATTGAGCACGATGAATAAGAACAACACTGCGCCAATCGAAGAAGGCAGATCGCTAATAAAGAAAGGAGATAAAAAGCTAAAAGGTAGAGTGAAGCGGCATCATTTTATGCTGATTTTAGCTGTTATTAGGTACTTTCTTTTCTGGGATATTCTCGAGCAAAGGCGAACGAGCAGATCAAGCTCTTGAAAGCTGCAACAAAGTTCAAATTGGCGAATGACTGTAAATTGTATTAAGATTTCAATAAAATCATTAATTTATTACTTGAAAAAGGGGATTAAGCTGCTGAAGCATACCTACGATGTGCTGAATGTGAGAAACTAAGTGAAGGTACTGGTGTAGGTGAATATTATGTAGATTCATAAAATATGAAGAAAAAGACTAACAAAGGAGGTAAAAAAGTTAACAATATTCATGAGATTTATTGTTAAGCAGATTATTTAACAACAAACAGAGTCGATTAGTTTACTCGAGAAAGCAATTGATTTCTTTTGCAACGAAAATCGTATGTCTTATGTAAGATCGCAATGAAATCAACTAATAGATCCTTTACAATGATATTTTTAGGTAGGGAAATTGTAAAAACAAATTGCAGAAATATACGAACAAGAAGATCAAAAAGATCTAGCGTAGAGTGCTTATGAAAAGGCTGCTTCGATCTTTGAGCTTGATGGGAATGCTTCATCTGATTATTTCAACATGAGAATCAAAGTTGCTGATTATATTGCAGATGGAGATGTAGATTAGTTCATTAAAGCAATCAAGGTAAATTAAATGTAAAAAAAATCATGCGGTTTATTGAACCTTTGGGATGTGTCTTGACTTTCTTTAGATATATGATGAAGTAGCTAAGAGATACAGTGAAAATAAGCTAACTTAGGGAATCGCTGGGAATATTTATTTCAAGAGTCTTCTTCTTTATCTTGCCATCAATGTATGAATTATTCAAATTTTAATGCGTTGTCTCACTGTAGGTTTTAATAGGATTCTGTTGGATGTGAGAAAAACTTTGATCGTTATGTTGACGAATGCCCACCATTTGCTAACACAAGACAAGCAAAGCTTATTGAAAAACTCTTAGTTTAGTTTAACAAAGGAAATACGGAATAATTCTCATAGGAATGGTAAGATAATTCCATAGATTCCTATGATAATTAAAATTGTTTTGGTTAGTTTTGAATATAACTAGATTATTGCTCTTGATCGTTGGTAGCTTAGAATTTTAAACCTTGCAAAGGAACATCTCAAAAAAGGATTTAACCCTCTAGGCGTTGAGCAGCATGACGATGATTAAGGTGTCCTTTGAGTTAGATGGTTTCCATATGTTATTAAATAAGTTAATTTCTAAAAATAGTGTTTATCTTTGATTCTTTATGTTGTGTAATTATCGATTATGAAGAGAGAATGCAAGGATAATTCAAATAGGACTGTAATGAATGTAAGAAATTGTAATATTAAGGAAATCAAATGAAAACATAATCATTAGTTGATTGATTACATTTTTGTAAGAGAAAGTTATTTTTTGTATTTTCTTGATTATTCTTTTCTCGCTCAGACAATAAAGATAGTCTGTATTAATAGCCAAGAAGAATAAGGAATTTTAAGTAAATAAAGTTAGAAATTGTATAAAACACATGCTTAAGTAGTTAACACTAAGCTAATAATAAAAAAAAAGGAAAAAAAATGATTTAGAATTCTGTTCATCTCTCAAAAAATGCAGGTGGTGATTTTTTGAGGTTTTTGCTGGTTTAAGAAGGGGATTGTAGATGATGGGATGAAAGTTAAGAAAACGAATATCCTTTAGTTGTGCTGTTAGGAGTTGGAGATAACTTGGAAGAAAGTAAATCCTTTTTGTTTACTAAATCTTCATTTTTGGGCGAAATTGATTCAAGAAGATGACATTGCTTTTTAGCAGTTTGCTTCTTTATATATAAAGGGTTATTTGCTATGTAAATATCATAAAATAGCTGCTACGAGTGTTTAGATTGCTTTTTTAAGCCTTCAAAAGGGGAAATAGGTGTGAGTTTATGGCAGCTATTTACTCTAGCGACTCGTTTAGAAAAAGAATTTTAATTATTCGATTTGGAAGAAAGTCCAGTAGGAGAAAAAAGAGCTTCAGAGGATTTAAGATTAAGAGCAGTTGTGCTTTTATGGCTGGGTTAAGTTGTCAGACCAAAATTAACAGTTGAAGGAGTGCCTCCATTGCTGCTTGTCCCAATGACATATTTAGATATGGTATGGTTATCAGATTGCTTCAACTTCACAAGAAGCTAGTTCGAGGGAGTTAAAAAAGAAGAAAAAGAGTCTTCTTTTAATTGGCTGTTTGAGAGAGAGCTATTTAATAATTATTGATGAGAGTAAGTGTTGGAAGTTTATTAATTGTGTTCATTTCTAGAATTTATTTATTAGTTCGAACTTGCCTGCCCATTGAAGATATCAGATTAAGTACTTGTCCTTTTATTCTAAGATATTTTAAACTGTTTTGGCTTAACTTACAGCAAGTTTTTAAGGCTTTTTGGTAGTGTTTAGCTTGCAACTTCATTTATTTTATTGTTTTGTGGATGATTGTTTAACACTAATAATGTCTTTTATTTTGGACGAATTTCTTCGTTCTACTCTGTTATGCTTTATGACATTTAAGAGACTAACCCCCCATTTGTGGTGGCGATGGTGTTAGCGTTTCTCGAAGAGAATTGAGTTTGCAATTAAATGGTATTTGTTCTCTCTAGATTGGCAGCAGTTTGCTTTTAAGGGTTCCCCTCTTAAAGGACTTAGGATTGACGCTTCGTAATTTTGTGCTGCTCGTGGCTGGGTTGCAATTTGAGTTCTAAAAATATACGTTAATTGAAATATCAATAACTACTTATTTTAAACAAATAATTACTTGTTTCTACTGGTGAAGGTAGATGAAGCCTAGCTGGTTCTTGGTAATTTGGATGGAAAGGAGCGAATTGATCAAGGTAGGTTATTTTTTTGTTTGAAATACCAAATATCGAACCTTCTGCACTTTTTCGACGCAGAAAATCTTGCGGAAATAGAAATTAAGTTAGTTTTTGTTCTTCGTGGATGGTGTATTTCCTCGTTTTTCTCTTATGTTCCTTATCTCCAAAGTCATTTGGCCCATGCGTGTCAGTTGGAAAGGATCTAAAGAATTTGCTTTTCTTTTCGTTTCTAAAAGTAGTAGTTCCTTCTATTTCAATTTCAGAAGAACTCCTTTCGGAATCACTTGAGTTCAAATGGCTAAAAATTCCATGACCTTCAAGTGGAAAAAGAGTAATAATAAATAATTCTGTCAAAATATCTAGCATTAACCATTTAATTACTCGAGGCAAAAGAGGCATGCACCTTTGAAGCAGTGCCAAGTTATCTTACAGAGGCTTCTTACTTGTCCATAAACGAAACTCTGTTATAGTTTTAAGATTAATCACGTTGTCAGTCTGTTTGTTTCTCTCTTTCTTTCTCTCACTCACTAAAACAACGCAAAATTATTAATTATTGTTTTTGTTTCTATATTTAAGAACATTTTGAAGCCCTCAATGAAATAGCCCCGTTTATTTTCAGTTTTTATGAAGAGAATCAATACTGTAATCTTAATATATTCTAGCCCTTTTTAGTTGAGGATCTAACAAAATACTAGTTTTAGATCGGAAGAAATGCACTTATTCAAATTTAAATAAACATATTTTTCTTGAGTGAAAACACATTTGCTTCTTTTCTAGTTGTCGTTAGTTCATACGTAAAACACAATATTTAAAAGAAATATGTGAAAATTAAATGGAGAAAGAAAAAAAACAATATATATAACAATTTAAGAAACACTTTTTTTAAAGATGAAGCTGTAAACACATAAATTTTATGTTTTAATATCTAAAACGATCATGAAAATCGACTTTCATATCTTATCATATTATTAAAAGATTAAATGGAATAGATTTTAACTCTATTTTCATTATTTCTTTATGCTTCAGAAGAATCAAAAAATGTCTGAAATTTTCATAAAATAATGCTGCACACTATTAACACAGGTCTTAGAATGCAAGCTATCCTAGAGTTAACTACCTCTAAAACTTAATCTTCTTTTTGTTTCAAATATGAGGTGTTCAGTAATGCGAGTAAAATGAAAAAAAGCAACATAATTATCGAAAAAAGAAAGAAAGATAAATAGACGATTGATAAATATAAAATCTAACTTCAAATTCAGAGCCATCATCCCTTTGATTTTGCTTTTCCAGGAGTTGAATCAAGAGATAAATAATATGATGATTTAATATCTTTAAGCCCCCAATTACACAATTAGATTCAAATCTGAAATCATAACTGTTTTAATGAAGCAGGTAAACATATTCCTTTATCTTTCGAATAACTCAAGGTGCATTAAACACACTCAAATTAAGAGGTACCAAAGCATTCTCTGCAGAACTAAGAACATGTTTAGTTGATTTTGGGATTTTTTTCACTTTTGTCAGTGCAAATCTCTCCAAAATCATATTTCTTGCAGCTAATACACTCTGTTTATGAGCAATTTTCACAGTTTTAAGCACAGGCAATGCATTGTTTTCCTTTTTCCTAAAATCGCTTTCCACAGATGTTCACACATTTTCCAGATATCAATTTCATTCCTTGCTCACATTAACTGCACTACTTAGAACTATTGCATATTTCACATCCAAATGGACACTTTTCACAAATTAAAGGATTTTCTCTTGAGATAACTGATTATGATGAGCAAGATTGAACACAAAATACCCCTTGAATTTTATCATTTAAGCAGCTCTCCACACAAGTTCCTTCTTTTAAAAAGAATTTATCCTTGCATAGCTTCAATTCAATGTGAAACGAGATTGAGACAACATTCCCTTGTTTCCAAGCAATCTACAGGTAATTCTTAAGAGGATGTTTCACAAAAATGACTGTTTCCCCAGGTGCAAACACAAGTTATTCTTTAATTATTTCAAAATCCTTGGTAAACCCCGTCAACTCTAAAGGGTCATCAAATTGTTTAGACATAACACTGATTATTGCTTTATGTGATAGTTCAAGGATAATTGAAGAGAACTGAGATGATTTGGAGGAATGGATATTTTAAGGAAATGAAGTTGAGTTTAATTAGGTGAAGAATAAACGAAGATTGAATGATTTTATATGCATAAGAGGGTTATTGTTGTGGACTGATTTGAATGTGAGATAGTGCTAATATTAAGGGAATATTTAAAGAGGTTTGTCGATAAATACTTGTGTAGGAGTTGCTGAAGGATCGTTGGAAGATAAGTATTAATAATATCCTCCTGAAGATATCTCAGCAAATTCAACTCCAGAAATCATGTAGTAACTGGGGAGATCTTGAGATATAAATGCATTTTTCAAAGAGAGATAATCGAATGGTAGCTTTTTGAGTAGTGAACTGTTGAGATTGTAATCTTCGATTTCAAGAATTATTCCTTAGAATGGAAGATTTTCTTGAACTAAAATAAGTTTTTGGAGACTAATAAGAGGCATCGTTTGATTCATGTGATTGGTTGTGTCTATTGGCTTTTAAGAAAGTTAAACAGGGAGAGAGGAACTAAAAGATAAATTGATAGAATTGTTTTTTAAAGATACATAAAACTATCTTGTTTCCTAAGACAAGCTGTTTATGGGTTTTTTAGCAAAAAGAAGACTTGAGAATTATCCGAGAAATCTACAAGAAGATATTTCAACAGCTGTATGAGATTATTTTATCAATGATTCTCTAAAAATCGCTAATTAATCTTCATATGATGATGATGATGATGATGATGATGATGATGATGATGATGATGATGTATTTTCAATAACTTAATTAGTAGTTCCTGGAAGAGTTATGAAAATATTCTAGGAAGTCTTTTCAGATATCAAGAGAGAATCTTACAATTTAAGGATTTGGATTGCAAAGAGTTGGGATAAATCAATGGAAACATTGATAAAAATGCCTTATGAAATATGGAGCTGTGATAGAGAGTCAGAAATCTGAATTGTCTTTGAATTTGCTATGAAAGAATCTGAAAGCAGGAGGGTTGCTTCTGGAGGAGTTTGTATGTTGACAGAACATAGATCAAATGTAAGTTTATCCATTTTGAACGTTTTTTCTTTTATGTCAGTTCTGTTAACTGTAGTGCTGAGTTTGATGGTTATTTCACTATTTACGAAAGTATTTCCTGTAAAATAGTTATTATTTGGTTCAAATATGCATGGTTAACATCCAATTATTGTGTTGAACTCAAAGGCACTAGTTATCTCAGTCTGCTGAAACAAATAATCTTTCATGTTAATTATTATATTCTTTACAAACTTTCCATCTACCTTCACTTTTTTCATCTGCTTCTAAGACTATCCGATAAACAGATTTCCTTCAATGTTGCCTTCAGAAACGTGTAATTCAGTCAAATCCTCAAAACTTACACCTTCAAAATGTGCTTCTTTCACTGACAAACAAGCACTCAAAAAAATAATAGAATAATTCCAATTATCAAAAAAAGAAATATCAATAAAATATTTTACTTTTTAAAACTAATCCCTTTCTTTTTTCTTGAAGATGATATGACAAATGGACGGGAACGAGGAATTACAATTCCAATTTTACTCAAATTGCCCTGAATTGTACTTTAAAATTCTATTCGCTTCTTCAGTGTGTCAACATTTGCGATAATTAATTCTTGGGGAGGTTCTGTGGAGGTTTAATCTATCAGCCAGACAGTCTGAATTGGCTGCAAAGAATTATTGTAGTTAAAGAGAAATACTTCCTTATCTCCAACTTGAAAGAAAGAACTCACATTCAGCTATTCATATTTTCCTGAGTAAGCTTTTATTTTCCCAGAGGGCTTTGAAGAAAGAGAACAATCAGATTTCGTTTACCAATTGAATTCGATTAATTAATCTAAAATAGGAGATTCTTAAGTTCCGATTTCTAAACAACCTTTTTCTCCGATGTTCATCTCTTCAAAAGAAAGTCTAAGTTCTTTGTTTTGTATTCTCATCGTTCCTTCGATGGTAAGTTTTTTTATTGTTAAAGACGTATTTGTTGTGAATGTGCATACTTTTCCTTGCGGTACTTCTAGTCTGCTCCGATCAGAATTCAAATATTCCAAACAGCAGCCCCCAAGTTAAATTAACAATAAAAATGCCAGGAAATATTGCAAAAAACAAGTTGACATCATTAGTTATTTTATTTATTTTTAATTATTTTCAGAT
>Ga0302284_1000716_pt1 | contig 15139 bp, 13 predicted proteins | sample III_Fen_E2_1_FD_198760 | JGI IMG/M metagenome (GOLD analysis project Ga0302284, IMG submission 198760) | Peat permafrost microbial communities from Stordalen Mire near Abisko, Sweden - III_Fen_E2_1 | ecosystem: Environmental > Terrestrial > Soil > Wetlands > Permafrost | place: Sweden: Abisko...
ATTCTAGGCTCATCGTAAAATCCTCAGTCTTATAATCAATAATAACAGCCTCTTATACTTGCTTAGTAATCTTCCAATAAGCAATAGTAACAACAGCCCTAGTAACAACAACTGCAGCAGCAGAGTTTTAACGGTGTCCCTCAATCCACTGCTAATTTCTTTGCTACATCCACCCTCCCTATGGCTTCTTCACCAGTAATCGGATCTATTCTCTACAAGGACTCTTTCTCTGACCTTTCAGCGTCACCTCAACTAAGCAATCTTGCATAATAGCAATAGTATTAATAATAATACCCCTCTCAGACAAACATTAACTCTAATAACACCCATTAATACCCATCGATACTCTCACAAGGATCGAATTCGAACGGAAACAACAATAATAACAACTACGCAGCCTTAAACAACTCGAGTGGCAATTTGAACCTTCCTTCGTCGAACTCGCAGATAAAACAACGAATCAGCTCCACCCACGGAAGCTAGATTCCCTCTCAGAACGACTTCGCTAACTACAATACAACCAACATTTCTGCTAACTTCAATGCTGTGCTTCCTGAGCAGGTAGCCTCTGATTTCTTCTTCTTCAACGCCTCAGGCAGTGGGTCGCAGCCGAATATCCACGCCAGCAGCAGCAACAGCAATAACTTCAACGCTAATAACTCTCGAAACATTAAGAATTCATAAATCCTTGCGAATGAGAATATCCGATCTTCGTAGAATTATTCTCAAAACACTTAGACATTCTCAAACACAGGTACAGCATTCAATCAGCAGCAAGCATATTAACAGCATATTCAAGGGTCTTACAGTCATAAGAACTTCCAAAGTAGCTCAGCAAATAATAGTTTCTCCAATAGACCGCTGTTGCCGGTATCTATGACAGGCAGAGAAGCAGAGCAATAACAATAGTAATAAAGAACTTAGTTTTTCTCTAGCCATTCTTCAATTCATTCTTTTCCAACACATTCTATCTCCATTAATTCTAAAACAACAGAAAACAACAATAATTATGCTGATACTCCTTAAGGTATTCGTCAAGCTGACTCGTAGATATTCCTTTAATAACCTTAACTCGCAGGTTAGTTATCATCCAACAGCAACAACAACAACTAAAATCCGCATTTAACTTCTAGTTCAGGTGTGAATGGTGTCTCAAGCAGCATCGACAACGAGGAGCGACGATGCCACAAATCAATTATCTAGCCCGTCAGAGCTAGTCCAATGAAGAAAATGATCTCCGATTTCAAGAATTCTCCTACCATTCCGATTTCTTCCTTCTCACCGAAGCAGCCATTGCCTAAGGGAATCAATCCAACTCCTAGCAATTACACTGATTTGCAGCAATAGTAGCTCTAAGGAAGCCAAGATGCACCACTTGAGAAGAACAATGAAATGAAATAGCTCATTATCTCAAAGATTAGGAAAATGAATGTTGCTAGGATATCTCTCAACGAAGAAGAAGACGAATAATAGCTCGGATACGCGTCAAGCAGCGAGATTGGTGAAAATACACAAGGAAAGTAGATCTTCCCTGCGCCTTTCTCGGCGAAGACGCGCTAGGCTTCCGCTTAGCAGACTAGAACTCAAAAGGATTTTCTCCAATCTCTTCAGAGTGAGCAGATCGATCATATTCAAAGAACGATTATGATGCAATAGCAGTAACAGCAGCAGTAGCAACAACAACAGTAGCAACAACAACAGTAGCAACAACAACAGTAGCTTTCACAAAATGCTACGAACAACTACAATAGCAGTGGCAGTAACTACCGAGAAGGCAGTACACTAGCTTCTGGTGCCTCGCCAAGATCAAATAAGAATTTCAATTTAGGATATCAAGAGAATCTAAGTAACTTCTAGGATAATAACACTGGGACATTCTAGAAAGCAGCTGGATATTAGAACTGGCAATAAAGTACTGGTTCTGGATCAGTCCCTGCGCTTTCTATGAACCTTAAAGGACAGCCATAACATTAAGTAGTTAGGTAAATAAAGGGAGAGAGATATATTTAAAATATGTTGAAAATAAGATTAAAAAATTGAATAATTGTTTGTTTATTGTAGCCAAAATAAGGCAAGACAGAGTCCAATGAGAGTATAACACTTTGGCGGAGGATTTGCTGAGAACAATCACAACTACAGTACCACTATTGGATCTTTTCTAAGTAGCGCTGGGAATACTGCTGCTGCTGCTGGTGGTGGTAAGGAATCCTTGCAGTTCTTGTCTCAACCCTAGCAGCAATTCATGACTACAACGTACGCACATCTTTAGCAGACACCGAATTCGAACAATAGTTAAAACAAAAAGAGCAATAGTAGTAATACCAGTGCGAGCATTGTTCTGCCTCTCAAGCACTACTACTAAAAAGCAGCACAAGAAAATAACCTCCAACATCCAAGCAGTAATAGTGCATCCAGGTAAATTATATAACATACCACAAGTGCAGTTCATTTAATTCTAATGGTTTTTGTTTTTTGATATTTACAGTAATAACGACATGAAGAGAGGCATCCATAAGGTAATTAATACTACTATTAAGAAATATGTCAATGCTAATAATACCAATAATATCAATGGAACTACTAGTGCTGCTGCTGCTGCTGCTGCTGCTACTGCTACTGGAGGTGGTGGTTAGTAGTAGTTTCCAAGCAATAACATCAATAATATGAATAACTATGCAGCTTAGTCAAACAACAATATTAATAAATATAATGCAGCATAAAATAATAATATTCCTAAAGAATACATGCAAAATAACACTCCATTTCACAGCGAAGTACCTTCAAATAACAATAATACCAACATTAGTTTGTCACAGTAGCAATAGTTTTAGTATCCTTACACTCACCTAAGTCAATTATAACCTCAACAACAACCTCTTATTATTGCTGCTTCACAGTAGTACAGTATTTAGAATTCTTTAAATGGCTAGCAATTATTAAAACAACCAATCTCTCAGTCAAAGCCTTCATCTTCTTTATCAGCTTAAGTTATGCAAATTCCCTCATCGATTCTTGCCTAAAAATCACCGAACCCCCAGAATAATATGCTGTATCCAGGCCAGTTGAATTCACCTATGCCGAAAAAGGTCTACTGAACTTGAAAATTGGATCCAGTATCTTTAATCCTCCCTATTTTATTCGTTGCAGCTATTGCTGTCTGATCCCTATGCTTCTTTCTTTTTTCTCTTATCTTTCTTTTTCTCTTCCTATTTTCGCCTGCCATTTGTGAACCCATAAATGCATGTAAAACCTGCTAAACAAATATTGTTTCTCATTAATTTCGTATTTGCGAAAAGAGTGTGAATTTATCTTTAAACACAACAAACTTATTGAACTCATTTCTTTTTACCAGTGGTTTGATTGGGATTAAGGTTTTCTAAACAAAATGAGTATTAAAAAATATCTGCTATTTTTAATCATTGATATTTATTTCAAATCTCTCTTTTTTTGAATTAATTTTCTTACTCAAATTGATATAAAAAACTTAGGTAAATATCAAAGCTAAATCACCTTTACAAAATAGAAATTCTAAGGCGAAGCTTATCTCAATTTTGTCATCAAAATCATAATAAAAAAACACTAATCTTAAAAACTAATAAAGAAGAAGAAAAAACAATTTCTCAAAGAATAAATGACAGCATTCCAATGTTAGTGATGATTTTATTTGATGTAATTTGAAATTTATTATTTGAAGCATAGTTTCGCTTTTCTCATTTGATTTTTTGTTTATGTAAAATTTGAAATTTCCCTCCCTATATTTTATTTTGAAATTTTTTAATCTTAAATTTGCCTCGAATAACAAACAATATGATTCATTATGTTTTGACAATGTTTTTTTGGGAGAAATCATACAATGAGAGGTTTAATTATCAAAGACACTGATTGGGTCTTGTATTAGCAATGTTCCGTGAGGTCAACTTATTTCAAAAATCGAGGCAATCTCAATGGGTTATCTAACGCGTATGTCAGAGTTGAGTCTATTCTACATAAGTAAAATAAGACTCGGGACGTGATAGGTTTAACTCATAAGAAGCAAATGGCCATGGGGGTTTATGATTAAGATGAGAAAATAGCTATCGAAATCATAAAAATGATATTCAGATAAGCATTAAATTTTCTCATAAGGGCACTATGGGATTCTTTAAAAACTAGCGATCCTACATATGCATTGCAAATCAATCAGCTTCTTCTCTAACTCTCTCTCTCTATTTCTCTCTCTCTCTCTCTTTTTGTGCTTCATTTCTAAGAATGTTTTCATGGACAAAGCCATTTAACTTCTTTTTTCCCATTTCCTTAGGGAGTGTTTGAATTTTAATTAAAATTATTAATAATCTTTTTTCAATATTTCTAAAAGTGTTTATTGTTAATTTAGTAATTCCTCCCCCCTCCCCTATCTTTTCTATTGATATTTATGAGATATCTTTGTGAGTTGATGAAAAATAAGACAAAATCACTTCTTAACTTCCTAAATCAAACGATTCCATTTTAATGTATGAAATCATCTTTTGCTTCAATCTCCGAAAATATTTTTTTTGCATTTCTAGGCTGTATCTGCAGATGCTTCGTTACACTGTGTAAAACAATTGACCTATGTTTGCAAGAATAAAGAAAAATACTGTTCTTATTAGGTTTTAGCCACTTGAATTGTGATGGAATTCTTTAATTCATTTTTTCAAAGTTTTATTCTGTTTTGTAGGGTTTTTGTATTTGTAGATATTTTACTTTTCACAGACTGGGAGAATAACTTGTGTCAGAATTGATAATCCAAAATCGTAGTAGTCTGCATTTTAATATTTACCTTTAAAAGATGGGATTCCGTTGTCTTTGATGTGTAATGAAATTACTACAGTCTCTAATGAAAGTTAAGTAAATGAATATTTCCTAAAATTATCCTTGGAAATATCTATCAGATGCATCTGAAGCTACGCCCAGAGAGCATAAGTCTTGCTGAAAATCAGTGATACTTCAACAAACGAGAGGATATCTTCTCTGATTTCTGTTTGAATCCAGCTAAATCGAGAATAGACTGTGTTTAATTTATTATAAGTTGCTTTGCAGACTTGAGCTAAACTACAATAGTTCTCCTCGATCCTAAGCTTTTCTTAGTGTAATCCATTGATGTTACACTCTAAGATCCTAAAAAGAAAGGAAGAAAATATTAAATTTGTTCTTCTTTTTCGGTAATTTTTAAAAGATGAGTCTTTACAGTTTGATTGCTTCGAAGACTATTGATTTGAGCTCTGGGATGATAAGTCCTTGATTTTAAATCAGGAAATATTACACATCATTGATGAGTTTGCTGAGTCTGTGAATAGGCTAAATACCAGCTTGAAAATTCTCAATAGATAAAGAGATTTCCTTCAGAAGCTTGTCTCGATCAGGAAACTTTGTTTGCTCGTTAAAACTACTCCCGATGTTATTGTAGAAGAGGGTTAAATGAGGCATCGCATTTAGCATAAAACTAAATGCATAGGAATATCTCACCATCATAATCTCAGCTGCACAAGCTTCAATGTTAGCTGGAATTCAGGGAAAGAAAGTGAATTAATTTTTGTGAACTGAATAAATTTTTTATTTTTTACAAATTTTGCTGGTCACATAATCTTTCTATGTCCTGGAGATGAACGTCTTGTATCGGAAGTTTGGTGCATTATATGGCTATCTGCCAACTATTGCTAGCTTAAAGTTGAATAATAAGGAGGAAATATTAGCAAAACAATATAATTCACATTAAAGTAAACTCAGTGATTTTACAACATCAACGTTGGTTTGGAGATATTTCTCAAAAATAACCCTGTAATTGCTCAAACCACCTGAAGTACAGATTGCTTCAACTATTTTGTCTTTTCTCATTACTGTTTTATATTGACTGCGCAAGGAATCAACTTCTTTCAAGAACTGCTAGTCAGTATGATTCCCTTTTGCTTCTGGTTTGGCTAACGAAGCAATACTTGTGCTATCCAATATCTCTGGAATTTCAAAAAAAAAAATCATATTATCTCGGTTTTGTGCAATATTTTTGGTGAAAGATTATTATTTCTGAAGCGAATTATTAATTCAATGGTTTGGTTATGATATTTGATCAAAATCAATTATTCAATTTGCTTTGTCGAGAGAATAAGTTTTAGCTTTCCCCTCTTTTTCTTCTATTTCTTTTTTGAACAAATGAAAAAATTGTTTTTTGCATAAACTCTTAGTTTGTCCTTCCCGAGAAATAGAATCTGCATTACTGTGTCTTTAAATTAGCAGTAAAAATCAAGGGGATGTGTGCGTTGTAAAGGGGGAAAAAAAACCAAACATGCACGACAAGAGCATCTGGGGACATTGAGAAGAAAGTATTTTCTGTTTAAACAGCACATGCCTTAGCTAAGGAGGTTTTACCAGTTTCTGGTGGTCCATAGAGTAAGAATCCCTGCTATGGTCTGTGAGCACCTTCGAAGAAACATGGGAATCGAATAGGAAGGACGACTTCTTCGTTAAGGGATTCTTTTGTTTTGATAAGCCCATCTACATCAGTCCATTTTACTTTGGGTTTCTCAAGAATAATTTCATCTCTCAAAGCAAATTAACAATTATTTGTCCCATCTTTAGTATTACTACCTGCACTGCAAGATAATCAAAATGCAATTAATCTTTAGATTTCCAAACGAAACAACTTTAGTATTTTGTTGTTGCTGATAAATTCCTTCTTTTCTAATTGTATTTTGCTTAGTCTAATCCAAATAAATCTCGACTAGCAATACCACCACCACCTAAAGGAAGAGCATAGGTGCTTGGCGTTCTTTCTTCTTAAGATTCTCTACTATTGTTAGTTTCTCTTCTGCTTCTTTGTAGAGATTGTTGTATTACTCTTTCAGTTCAGCTAAAAACATTTTCTCAGCTATTAAAAAAGTATTTCTAGAAGCCAACAACAACAATAATTACATTTTCTCTAATAAATGATAAAACAAAAAGATCTATTTAAGAAATGGATAAGATTCTCTATTATATATTAGCTAATCTGCACTTCTTATTGAAAAGAACAATTAATTATTTGATGGATGGTTAATACATGAAATAAATTAAATTTTTTCGATTAGAAGAATTTAAGCCAATTTTTTGCATTTATTTTTTCAAAGACACAATGGATTTAAATCAAAACGTGCATGATAAATAAGCCTTTATTGAATCTATATATTTGGGCTGAATTCCAAGATAAATGCAATAGCATTCACTCTTTTAAAACGACCATTACATTCACACTCAGGTACATAAAGAAAACTATTTTGTCATTTTTTGAATCAATCCAAAGAAATAAAAATCATTCACTCGTTTTCTATGATTCCTACTAAAGAAGAACATATCCTTTTTTATGTTACACTTTCATCACATTCTCCCTCTATTATTCTACTTCCTTCCTCTGCATCATGCCTTCCACAACAGCAGACATAACTCGTTGATTTAGAAGAACACATACTTCTTCGTTTGATGGATTATATGCGATCCAAAGTTTCTCCCGACAATGCAATTCCAGCCATATCCATCAATTTTGTCTAATTCGTACTTGATGTAATGCGCGATTTGCTTTTCTTACTTGTAGTCCTTCACAGCGTTCATGGAGATCTCCTTAACTTTTTTAATCATGTCTTCTTCCATATCAGTAGCTTTGACTTCTGGTTCGTGACTCATTTTTATTAAGCGTTGAATAATAGCAATAATATATTAAGATAATTATTTTTAAGTGATATTGTTATCTTTTTTGATTTGATTTTTGGTTGAGAGAGAAAGAGTTTCAATAGAATGTAACTACTTTTTTTTGAATGGGAAGAAGAGATTAATTAGATGAAGAAGAAGGAAAAATATATCTGAATGAGAGGACAAACTTGAACTCCAATTTATTCGTTGCTTGAGTAGCAAGGAGCAGTGAAAGGGAATCGTGGTAAGAAAAAATATGAGAATATTCTTACAATCTTTAACTTTTGAATATAATTGCTAGCATCCATTTAAAAGGGGGGATTATTACAGATAGTATTGGTTAATAAATCTATTGTTTGTTTATTAGTTCATTCTTTCCTTGATAGAGTTGATAGGTGAGAGATCGAAGATACAGTTTATTTGAAATCCTGAATTAAAGAAACAGGATAAACTTATTAAGTTAAAAGAAGCACTTATGATTTATTCTTCAATCGAAAGCAAACAAAAAGTGGAAGACACACTAAATTTTGTTTTTCTGTTTTGGGGCTGGAATATTATACCGAAATACATTTGAAACACTTATTCAATACAAAATTTATAATTATTGCAGATATTATTAAAATGATTTATCAACTTGGGGGATCTAATTTAATCTCAACTCTGTCGTAGAGGGAGGTCATCTATAAATGATTGCTTAGTTAACTTTGGGAGAGCTTTTAATATCTGGACATTGTTTAATTCTGTTTTATTTGAAGAAATCGGTTATTCGGGTTTTATCTTTGCCTAGTATTTCTCCATCATTATTATGCCCAAGAATTAATTGTAAAAAAAAACCAAATTTTTCAAACAAAAGTTGCTTCTTTTGCAATTAATTGAAGGATACTGATTATAAAAGACTTTTATGTTATAAGAGGGATATAATATTTAAGGGAAAATGGCAAAGTCCTGGAATACTATTCTTTGTTTATAGAAAAATTCTTTTACTAAAGAAATGTGCTAATTAACTAATAAATGAATTAGATTAATTGCTTTAAACTTCTCTAGTTTCTCATCTTTTCGGAACCTCCAAATAATACCTTTATTTCATGTAGTTCTTAATCTAATTTCCATTCTTTTCACTTTTATAATTCCTTACTGATTTTCGAATATCCTAAGAAATTTCTTTGATTTCCCTAATTTCCTACCCAAATAAATATATTTTTATCTTTAAGTCTTTCCCTTGCATTCATCACAACTCCTTATTATCCCCCACCATCATCTGGAATTTGCTTTCACACAAAAACTAAAATAAAACCCTCATGGTTGTTGGGGGAAAAAATATGATACAAGATATTCTTTTTTTCCTGTGGGAATAGATTAAGTAAAAACAAACACAGAGGGATAATTTTCTTTTACAAAGTTCTTTGGTTCCCGAGGGCATAATCAAAAGTGAACTTACACATATCCATGACTTTTACCTTAATTCTTGGAGAGATAGCAAACACATTGATAATGTTATTAAATTAGATTTCAATTACTTTTTTTGTTGCAAAAATAGGAAAAAATTACAAAATTATTGGATGATACATTTCAAGACACTTATCTAACTTAGCGCTATTCTTGTCTTGATGGTCGCTTCAACAGCAAATGGACAAGAACTCACTTGTCTGGAATAACTTGAAGATATCAAAGCTAACCCATCGACTACAGCTAATCAAGTATACCTAACAAGCACCTCCTAAGGATTTAACAATCTTGGCGATATGGACAGATGTTTAGATGTAGATGGAAATAACTACTTTAGTTTATATTTTAACAATAACTTCGGGAACGTAGTTGGTGCACCTTATACGTTATGCTTGCCGTCACAATGCACAGCTGCATGGGCATCACAAAACTTAGCTTTAATTTCTTAAATCATGGAATAAATAGCTGCGCAATTTCCTGATACAACTCTCTTCCAAGCAACTGAAGTCTACGATATTGTCGGAGATAGCAATTCCGTTAGTTTTGGGACTGTTTTGGTAATCATATTCTTTTCGTTGCTTGTGATATTGTTAGTTGCTGCTTCTATAGTCTCCTACAGATTTGAATCCAACAAGGTATGCAAAAATATATTTTTAAGAAAACATGAAAACAAAAAAGCTTCTTGAAATCCAGTCAAATAAGATAATCCTTTTTGAGCCTGCCTTATCATACCCTGATAAGACCTAATCATGTGGGGAGAGAAATAATCAATCCTCCATATGAGAAAAAGACGATAAATTTATCAATTCCATTCATTTCTCTCTCTCTCTGTTTTCAAATTTTTCTAATTCTTTTTCTCTTTTTCGACCAATCAAAGGAACGCGTCATCAAGAAGAGACATCTTTTAAATCTTAGGTTTATCTCTGGTTAAGGTGATAATAGTGCTAGATAATCCATGATTGTCCCACAAGATACTAATCTCACAAGAGCTGCGAAAGCTGCAAGTATTCTGGATAATTTCCTCAAACTTTTCTCTTATTAATCTCAAGGACATTTAGATTTTTCGTTCATCAACGGCACTAGAGTGTTTCTCGTTATCTGGGTAATTCTAGCGAATTCTGCTTTGATTAGATTTTTCACGATTAAAAATGTAGCAGACAGCACACGAATCCAAGAATCAACTGGATATACTACAATCATGGCTTCAGCTTAGATGGCTATTGACACGCTGCTATATATCAGTGGGTTCTTGCTTGCAGCTTTAAGTTTAGAGCGCTTCCAAAACAGACGAAGAGTCACAGTAAAAACATTTCATTTCTTCACAAAAATTAATTTCTGCTAATCAAAAACACAATTTGAGTTTTTTTTCTTTTCTAATTTTTTACTCTATTTTTCTTCACAAAAAGGGCAAAGACTTAGCAGTGTTTATCTTCCATAGATTCCTTCGATTATATCCTGCTTTCATTGCTTGCATCCTCCTCTATTGGTAGATAATTTAATTCACTGGGATAGCTCCTATGTGGAATCAATTCCTGAACTAATCATCTGCTTGTGATTCACGTGTCTGGGCAAACATATTTTTGATCGATAACCTTGCTACTAATGGGACAACCACTGGATGCATGCCTTGGGGATGGGTAGTTTCAACGGAATTTCAATTCTTCATCGTAGGACTCCTCTTGATCTATGTGTACTTTAAGAACTCCAAAGTTGGTCTTGGTCTCATTTGTCTTCTCTTGGTAGGGTCAATAGTCGCTACCATCATAATTTCAGCTTCAAACAACTACCTTGCTGGAAATTTCGTTCTTCCTAATCCCAACACATTCTACAATGACTTTTTTATCAAGCCATGGATTAGAATCTGCACATACTTGATCGGCATGCTCGTAGGCATACTCTACAACAATTTCAAAAATGGTAAAAGAATCTCAAAAAATAATGTAGTTTCCAAATTCAATCGCGAGACAAACATTTTTCCATTTTTCTAACAAAAAACTAAACAAATTCCTTTGATATGCTCAAATAGGTCATTCTGGAGTCGTGCAATTTGCTGACAAAGTATTGAACAATGCTATTCTTAGACGGGGTATGTACCTCTTAGGCATTGGATTAATCAGTGCTGTTGTCTGGAGTTTAATCCCTGCCTAGAAGGATCCTGATAATTGGTCACAAGCAGGACACTCAACTTATTTAGCCTTTGGAAGAATTGGCTTTGTGTTAGGTTACTTATTAATAACATTACCTTGCTTATTTGGTAAAAGAAACCTCTTGAAAACAGCTCTGGGAGCTCGTTTCTGGAATCCTTTATCGAAATTATCTTTCTGCATGTTCTTATGCCACTAATGGGTGATCGAAAGAAGCCAATATAACATTAAATCTACTAGGTATTACGATAATATGTACGCTTTCTATCTTGGTATAGCTGATCTTGCTATTACAATCCCAGCTGCAGCTATTCTTACACTCCTAATCGAGATACCAATTGTCAAGCTTGAAAAGGTATTCTTGGTTCCAAATAAACTACTCAAAGGCAGTCATTTCGAGGAAGATGTTGATGACTTTGAAGCTATCGAAACGAAGAAGCAAATGATTGAGAAATGAGGAAGAATATTGCAGTGAAATATTTGAAAATATGTTTTTTCTTTCCATCATTTTGAAGATATTCAAAAATTACAACAACCATAATAAAAATAGTTAATTTGAACTATTGCTTTTCACTTTTGTGTGTGAGCGCGTATTTATGCAATTGTCATGCATTATATCTTGATTATTAACAACAATTCTCAAATTCATTATTTAGAAATATTCCTTCTAAACGAGCTTATTTTTGTCATAACTAATTTCGAAAAATCTATTGAGCTTTGTCGATCTAAGAACTCCTTAGTCGAACTAGCTATCCAACGAATGGGAAATTGCCTTTCGATAATTCTTCATTTGTCAAGCGCTTAACGATCTACTCACGCTGATAGTAAGTACTTTTTTCAAGCAGACTGGAGAAATTTTTATCGAAAACTTTTAATTCGTTAAGGTCTCTTTTGGTAGCTGCAGGTCGGTTTTATTGAAAAGATCGCTTGGCTTTGATGTCCTAAATATATTTTTCAATGCCGCATCGCTTTTAACGCTCAGACATCTCAAATTTTGCTTCGATTTTGGAAAAGAGATTCTAGTTGAAATACTGAAAACCTTAGTAGACTTGCCAAGCCTTTTAGAGAGAGATTTCCCCCAAAACAAAACAATGTAAGTTTTCAATAATTTAATATTTTTAATATGTTATTTGAGTTATTTGAATATAATACATCTTCAATTGGCACTTGTGCAACCCCTGTGTGAGTCATGATGGGTATTCTGGCTGATTTTTCGTGATTATTCTTGAGTCCTTTTGCTTCACTGATTTTCAATGCCTCAGCTACAAATCCTGAGCTAAAATCATAGTTTTTTCTTAATTTCTTCCCATCATCTTCGAAAATAATCTCCTTAATTTGATCATTGAATCCAAGAACTCTAGAGAGAGACTTCAGTACTTTCGTAGCTTTCTTGTACCTTTTTTCAGTTAACAAACAAAAAAAGGAGTAATGTTTTGTGTCAAACTTAGCATGAATTTACTTAAGAAAAAATGAGAAATTCTCCGAGATATTAATCAGAAGAGAGTCAATCATTTGCAGTTTAAACTGATCTGCTTAACTCATTTAATGTATTTGTGTGTTAGTATTATTATTTATAGTTTGAGAACTTGCTGCAAATCCTGCTTGAGAAGCAGCAAAATTTCCAAATTTAGATATTCTCTTAGTGAATCTGGAAGATTGGTGGTTATTATTTGGAACAGATTTGGGTGTTTCATAGACTATTTTGACACTAGTTTCACCTGGTTCAGGTTCAGTAGGATCTAAGTTATTGATTTATTCCGAAGCTGGTTAGTCTAGAGAAATTTTAAGTTTACTGATAGTATTCACTGAATTAGGTTCATAAGTTGATTTGATATTCAAATTACTGTTGTTATTAGAATGAACGTTATTATTATTACCATTGTTGTTGCTGCTAATATGCTATTGGCTAGCATTATTATTCTAAAGACAAATACTGCTATTAGGGTGAATCTAAGGAGCATTTTCATTCACAATATTTGGTAACTAAACACTATTTGTAAGATTTGGTATCGAAGAGACACTATTTGAAGTTGGCAGTTAGACACTACTTGGATTGGCAAAATAACCCAAACTACTCTTATTCGGAGACGCTAATTGAATGTTACTCTTCGGGATATCAATTCGCACGCTGTTTCTTGGTTGAAATTATTTCTAAGCAAAAAAACTAGATTTGGAGTGTGGAGTTTTAACTAATATACTCTTTCTCTTCTCGATTATAGTATCTCTATTGCTTTTAATGATTTAATTGGTTGGTATGAGAACATTGGAGTTTTAATACTACTAGCTATTCGGTGAGTTTGGGACAAATTGCGAAGACCCTTCGTGACTTGGCGTCATATTGTTATGATTAGAGTAATTGCTGTTTTAATTGGAGAGTTGATTCCTATGATTATTCGAAGAATTAGGTGTTCTTGCTGTTCCTTATGACGATTGATTAAGAGCACTCTAAAAGTCAGTGAGACAACTTGATATTTATGCGAAAAACTACTAATATGAAGATTCTACTGGCTGCTAGTTTAAAAGCCGTATTCCATTTAGCTCATCCTCCAATAATTCAACTTAATTTGGGAGTTACTTGAGAATTTGAAGGTGTTGCTTAAACTTATCATAATCATTCATTTCATGCCATACTCTGCTTTCAAGGACATGTTTCTCATCCAGATGGCTGCTCTTTTGCTTTCTTTGCTTGTGTTCTTCAGTTTTTTTTATGTTTTCGGACGATTTTTAACTGTCACTTACTTTGTTTTTCTTATTGTCTATTTATGGTTAGCTAAAACCTCTCAGATGATATGAAGTCACTGGGAAGACTCTGTCCTTCATTTGCTAGGACTAAGGGGATGAAAACATAGATGACGATTAGGATACTTAAAACGAAGAAAAGCCTGTTTTTTTGTCATATGGGGGAATTATATTAGTTAAACTTTATCTTCTTGCGAGTTGATTGTCTGTTGTTTTTTCTAAATGAAATGTCTAAGTTGGAGTTGTAGCTGCTGTTGCTGCTACTGGTTTTACTCTTTGAGAAAAGAAATATCCTCCATAATCGCTTATGTCTTGTCTGATTGGAGGTTTTGCAAGTTCATCTTTCGAGCTATTTTAAGACACCTTTGAAAAAGTTTGCAGAAATTTCAATTCTACTCTGCTGTGGGCTTCACTGCTTGGAGGGTGTTTAGGAAGCTTAAAATGAGGTTAAGTGTATTCGAAAAAAGATTGTTATTGGTTTTATTTTTGTTTTTTAGCTTGAAAATCAAGTAGTTGAGGACGAACGCGAGCGCAGGAGTCTAAGAACTCAAAGTTTTTACTCTTGACCATAAAATTGTTGATGACTTTGCCGAATTTGTTTTTGGTTTAGATGGTACTTTTATCGATAATAGAGATGCTCATGGCTGTGTCAAGGTGATTTTATTAAGTGTGGATGGGGTATTGTCTTTGTTGGTTGTTGTTGTTGTTGTCGTTGTTATTGGTATTCTAAAAACAATATTTTATCTTAGACAGAAAAGAGTTCTTAGTTGTGTGTGTCTGCGTGTGTTCTCTTTTCTACTGAATAATTTATCAGTTTGTTTTTACTGGATATTCAGAATAATTAAGTTCTGATTTGCAACCTACACATAATTGACTAATTTAGATTAAGAAATATGTTCTTTTTTGCAGAATAGAGTACAAATAGAATGATAATGCTTATGCCATTTTGAATGGAGGTTTCAGAAATTACAATTGCAATAAATCATTCCATCAAAACTATTATTTATTAGTTTTTATATCAATTAAAAATAGATAAAAAATAATAATTTCACTATCTGTTTATGGGGTTGGGGTTGGGGTTGGGGTTGGGGTTGGGGTTGGGGTTGGGGTTGGGGGTTGGGTAGGGGGGTGGGGTG
>Ga0302284_1000720_pt1 | contig 15088 bp, 14 predicted proteins | sample III_Fen_E2_1_FD_198760 | JGI IMG/M metagenome (GOLD analysis project Ga0302284, IMG submission 198760) | Peat permafrost microbial communities from Stordalen Mire near Abisko, Sweden - III_Fen_E2_1 | ecosystem: Environmental > Terrestrial > Soil > Wetlands > Permafrost | place: Sweden: Abisko...
TTTCAGCGTGGCTTCAAGTTTGAAACCTGCTTTTTCAAGTGCTCTCCGGGAGCCGGTGTTATCTGAAAATGATTCCGCATATACTCTGACAATATCGAAGTCCCTGAAAGCATATGATGTAACGGCTTTGATGGCCTTAGTAGCAATACCTTTGCCCCAGAAATCTTCAGAAACGAAAAAACCAATCTCAAAGTTTTTTCTATAGATATTAGTTTTGGTGACAATACCAATACTTCCGACCAATTGATTATCGGTTGTTACAGCAAAATATTTGGGAGGATTATTTTCAGGTAATATCAGATTAAGCCAATCTTGTGCATCTTTAAATGAATAAGGATTAGGCAAACCGTCTCGAATATTGTCAGCAATCTTTTTATTATCAGCAATAAATGCCAGCTGCCTGGCATCACTGAAAGTCCAGGGTCTGAGAATTATGCCTTCAAAAGAAATTTCCATTAAATACTTTAGCTTTTCTTCTCTTTCTTAGGTTTTGCTACCTTTTCAGTTTTATCTTCCTTTATTTCTTTCTTTTCTTTTGCTGCTTTTGGAGACTTTATTTCAGTTTTTTCCTTTACTGCTTTTGTCTCTTTAACTTTAACAACAGGTTTTTCTTCTTTTACTTCTTTTGCTTCTTTTACTTCTTTTACTTCTTTTACTTCTTTTGCTTCTTTTGCTTCTTTTGCTTCTTTTACTTCAACTGGTTCTTTAACCTCTTTTACTGTTGTTATTTCTTTTGGCTCTTTCTTCTCTTTCAGAGGTTTCTTCTCTTTAACCTCCTTTATAAGTATAGTTTTTACCGGTTTATTTTCTGCCTTTTCATTTTTCTTCCTTGGACGTCTTACACCATAAGAGCCAAGTATAATTTTACCACGTCTTGTTTTTTTATCACCTTTTCCCATATAAATTGATTTTGATTAATTTAATAACACTTTTTCAGGGTGGAAGCAAAGTTAATAAAATTCTTTATTTTTATTGAATATTTTTTGAGATTCAATAAACAAACCAGGGAAAAAGAAGTAATAGATAAAGGTTATGACATATTGCGATTATATAAAAACTCTCACAGGAGATGAGCTTTCTCTTCATAAGGAATATCATGATAATCATTACGGCTTCCCTATTAAAAATGATGATGAACTCTTCGAAAGGCTGATGTTCGAAATTAACCAGGCCGGACTTAACTGGATTCTCATACTAAAAAAGCAGCATAATTTCCGTAAAGCATTTGATGACTACAAAATTGTGAAAGTTGCGAATTACGGAGAAAAGGAATTGCAACGGTTAATGAATGATCAGGGAATAATCCGGAACAGATTGAAGATTAATGCAGCTATTGAAAATGCAAAAATCATTCTTAAGATCAACGAAGAAACAGGGTCGTTCAGGAAATGGCTTGATATTCATTCTGAAAAAAACAGTTCTCTTGAAGAATGGACAAAATTGTTCAGAAAAACCTTTAAGTTCACAGGCGGAGAAATTGTTAATGAATTTCTGATTAGTACTGGCTATCTGCCTGGCGCCCACAGTCCTGAATGCCCTGTTTATGAACGCATTAAACTATTAAGAATTAATTTATGAGAAGAAATGAAAGAGAAGTATCAGATATTGAAGTGATTGAAGCAATAATAAATAAAGCTGATGTATGCAGGATAGCTCTAGCTGTTGATAATATCCCATACATTGTCACTATGAATTTCGGATACACCAACGATCCTGAACAAAAGCTGTTTTTTCATTGCGCGAATGAAGGGAGAAAACTGGAAATGATCAGAAAGAACAGATATGTCTGTTTTGAAATGGATATTGAGCATAAGATTTATGTAAGATCTGGAGAGGATGGCCGTAAGGGATGTAACTGGGGAATGAAATACAGTAGTGTAGTCGGTTATGGTAATATTTCAATTATCACTGAAAAGGTAGCTAAGAAAACAGGGCTGGATATTATAATGAAGCACTATGGAGATGAAAATGAATATCTCTATGCTGAGAAAGTGCTGGAAAATACGACTGTTTTAAGACTTGATATCACTGAAATAACAGGAAAAATGAAATGAGGCAGGTAAACCCTCTTTCAGAAACATGTCTTACTTACAATTATTATGTTGTAGCAAACTACTTATTATTGAAGCTATGAGGAAAAGATTACTTTTTTTATTAATAATGGTTTTTGCAGGAACATTAATCTCATATTCTCAGGAACCAAAGATTATACTTACTCCAAAACCCGGACCAGAACCCCGGATCAACGGGACAAAGATATTTGGAGTCAGACCGGGTTCTCCTTTTTTGTTTACTATACCGGCCACAGGAAAGAGACCAATGAAATATGAAGTATTGAATCTTCCTGAAGGGTTGAGATGTGATCCGGTGACTGGTCAGATATCAGGATCTCTTGAGAAAACCGGAGAATATCTCACTATATTTCGTGTCTCGAATAATTTCGGATCAGCAAAAAGGGAATTTAAAATAGTTTGTGGTAACAAACTGGCTCTTACACCTCACATGGGTTGGAACAGCTGGTATGTGTGGGAGAATCATGTAACTGATAAAATCATGCGTGGCGCAGCAGATGCGATGGTAAGTACAGGAATGATCGATCATGGATATATGTATGTAAACATCGACGATTGCTGGTCTGCAAAGCCCGGGTCAACTGACTCAAGCCTGGTTGTTGAACCGTTCGATAAAAACGGAATGATCAATTCCAATAAAAGATTTCCTGACATGAAAGCGCTGACTGATTATTTGCATTTAAAGGGGTTGAAAGCAGGTATTTATACTTCTCCCGGACCTCTCACATGCGCAGGTCATACAGCGGTATACGGACATGAGGAACAGGATATATCACGGTTTGTGGAATGGGGTTATGATTTTTTGAAATATGACTGGTGTTCATATGACAATTTAGCAAGAAGGGATACTCTTCCTGATCTTCAGAAACCATATATACTTGTAAGTTCAATACTAAAAAAACAAAAAAGGGATATCGTACTTAATCTGTGCCAGTACGGAATGGGCAAAGTATGGAAATGGGGAAAACAAGTCGGAGGACAAAGCTGGAGGACTGCAGATGATCTCGGAGGTTCATTCGAAGGTATCGGGACTGCTCTTTTCAGGGATGGATTTGATGTCTACAGCAGGGATAGTCTGCATCTTTATGCGGGACCAGGAGGATGGAATGACCCGGATTATCTTCTTCTGGGTTACCTGAGCAACTGGAAAGGTAAGACAGTTCCGACACCTCTTACTCCAAATGAACAGTATACACAGGTTTCACTCTGGAGTATTGTAGCAGCTCCTATGATCTTTAGCGGCGATATCACACGACTTGATGATTTTACACTGAGCCTGCTTACAAATGATGAAGTGATTGAAGTTGATCAGGATCCGTTAGGGAAACCAGGGTACAGGGTATCTAAAGACGGAGATTTGGAGGTTTGGATAAGAAATCTGGAGGATGGATCTCACGCAGTGGGTTTATTCAACAGGGGCGAAAATGAAACGAATATAACCGCAAACTGGTCGGATCTGGGTATTACCGGGAACCAGAAGGTGAGAGATCTTTGGAGACAAAAAGATATAGGGATCTTAAAAGATAAATTCACCGTTAGTGTTGGAAGACATGGCGTGGTAATGTTGCGGTTGTGGTCTAAGAAGGGAGTGCAGCATACACGATAGATCAATTGTTCTGCAAAGGTTAGATCAATTGCCGTCAAAATAGCTTAACTTGCGTTTTATTTTCTAAACGCGTATTATGCAAACATTAAACGATTTACGGCTCGCTGTTTTAATTGATGCCGACAATATACCATACAGCAATGTAAAAGGGATGCTGGAGGAGATAGCAAAGTACGGGACTCCTACCTTTAAAAGGATCTATGGAGACTGGACAAGACCAACTATTTCGGGTTGGAAATCTGTTCTTCTCGAAAATGCGATAACTCCGATTCAGCAGTATAGTTATACAAAGGGTAAAAACTCCACCGATTCGGCACTTATTATCGACGGAATGGATATTCTGTACTCAGGCAAGGTGGACGGTTTTTGTATTGTATCAAGCGACAGCGATTTTACCAGACTTGCAACCAGGTTGAGGGAAGCTGGCATGAAGGTCATAGGAATTGGTGAAAGGAAAACGCCTCATCCTTTCATAGTTGCCTGCGATAAATTTATCTATCTTGAAATAATAGCTTCATCAACAGCTGCCCTTGACACTGCACCTGAGGTGCGGAAGAAGGGCAAACCTGTGGTGAAAAAGAAGAAGAGTGAAGATCCTGAGACCCAGACACCTGCGAGTATTGTTAAAAGGCTTATTGCAGCCTCAATAACCGACATAGCTGATGAAAATGGTTGGGCTTATCTGGGCGACGTAGGTAATCTGATCCTTAAGAAACAACCCGATTTTGATCCCAGGAACTTCGGTTTCCCAAAACTCACACCACTTATCAGATCTCTTGATTTTGAAATTGATGAAAGAGAATCAGGACAGAACCATATAAAGCATATCTATATCAGAAACAGGAAGAGTTAAAATGCTCAGAGGCATAAAGGCCCAAAGGCTCAAAGGACAACTGAAACATCATCAGGAGAATAAGAGAACATTGAGTTATTCTGAGAAAAATCATGTTAAAATAGCCCTTTGTTGGGGTGGTTGGAGCAGAGTAAAAAATTGAATTAAAGAACTGAAAAAATAAGCCTCAAACGAACAAAACATTAAACACAAATGTTTAATATGTATAACTGCCAGTATTTGACAGAGCTGTTATCTTTTACGTTTGAAAAGATCACAATGCTTAAAAGTTGTTTAAATACCATATAATATGAATATTTATTTTTTGTTTTCAAAAATAAGTATGACCTTTGTCCCTGTTTTATAAATACTTTAATATTTGAACTATGAACATTTACGTAGGAAGTCTTCATTTTAAAATGAGTGAAGCAGAATTAAAAGAAATCTTTGAAGAGTATGGCGAAGTAACATCCGCAAAAATCATTATTGACAAGTACTCTGGGAAAAGTAAAGGATTTGGTTTCGTTGAGATGCCGAATGATGCTGAAGCAAAAAAAGCTATCGAGGAATTAAATGGAGCTGAAGTTAGCGGTCGAAACATTATCGTTAACGAATCTATCGAAAGAACTGACAGAAGAAGTAATTTCAGAGGTGGTGATAACAACGACCGCAGAGGTGGTAGCGGTGGTGGAAACAGAAGAGATAACTACAGGTAGGTAACAATAAATCTAAAACTATGAAAGGTACTGTTAAATGGTATGACAGAGTAAAAGGTTATGGATTCCTTCAGACAGAAGATGACAAGGATATCTTTATCCACCGTTCAGGTTTAGAGGTTTCCCATACCGAACTTGAGGCAGGCCAGGCAGTTGAATTTGAAATTGAACAGAGAGAAAAAGGACCGGTTGCCATAAAAGTTAAAAAAGTAGATTAATCTTACTCAAACTAATACCAAAGAGGCTGTAACAAAAATGTGCAGCCTTTTTTTTGCAGCTATTTCTGCGTCAATCTGCGAAATCTGCGGGAAAAATATATTCTGATTCCCGCTGATCACGTTGATCTACGCTGATCTTTTTTCATTACTTCCGTTTCTGATTCTCAGTCCTGTATGCAGGTTTCTCCTTCTGGTCCTTTACCATCTCCTTAGTATCATCGAGTTCAGGGGATTCTTTCAGGGCATTCCAGTCGAATTTTTCATCCAGCGGCGACAAAGCTTTTTGAGGATCAAATACCCTTTTGTCAGGAGGCAAAGCTATATAAGGAGTGAAGTCCGGAACTCCTGTAAACATATCAGAAAGATCTGTTGCACCTGCATCATATTGATTGAGATATGGAAGCCCCAGTATATCCCAGAATGTTTTAAAAATACTTCCGAAACTATAGTGAACTTTACTCACCCAGTTCTTCTTCACATATGGTGAAATCACCATAAGAACACTCCTGTGAGCATCAATATGATCAACCCCGTTCTGGGCATCATCTTCAGCGATAACGATTGCCATATTTTTCCAATACGGAGTATGGGAAAGATATTCCACTATCCGGCCTACTGCCAGATCATTATCAACCATATAACTTTCTCTGAAAGGGTAACCTGCTTCTGGACGCTCATTAGCTCCGTGATCGTTGGGGATAATAACTGTAAGCATCTTAGGCATTGTTTTGCCATTACCCATCCACTTTTCATCAAACTCCTTAATAAACTGGCTTATCCTGAACTGATCGGGGATTGCCATATTAAATGTTGCATATTGCCTTGAACTTTTATTGAAGATCGGTGCCGGAACAGGAAAGTTTGCAAACTGTTTAATTCCGGTGTATTTGTAAGAATCATCATAAAAAGCAGGTTCAAACATTACACTGAAACCGAAATTAAAAAAGTCAATTTTATTCCGTTCCAAATGGTCCCACATCGAACCCGATTCATTATAGTCTTCAGGATAAACAGCGCCTGCAGATCCATTCATGCCGAGACTTCCCGGAGCCCTTGAAGCCGGTTTATAATCCCTGTTCCCTCCGTAACTTGCCGGAGTGCAGGTCTCCACCCATTCATTCGGATATGTATTTACCAGCCATCTGTGTCCGTCTGCCGAAACATCAGAGTCAACATAAAAATTATCTCCAACGGCAAATTGCTCCGCGAGTTTAAGATGGTTAGACATAATCGTGGCACCTTTAACTCTCAAGGTATTAGCTTTGTTTGAGAAGGAAACATTACGGCCATATCGTGCTATTGACGAATCTCCTTTACCATTTTCAAGTTGCCCGAATATTTCATCATAGGTACGATTCTCTTTCGAGATGAACACTATATGTTGTATTGGTGACTCCTTCTGTCCTCCATAAAGCGGAACAGGGTTATTTCTGCGCAACTTCAGAAGATCACTCGCCTTCTGCTTAAGGAAATTATTGCTTATTACCTGTGAAGTCAACTTTCTCAGTTTCAATTCTGAGGGTATCTCAATTATTGAGACTGAACCTTTCATAAGATTACCGATATACGTTCCTTCCCTGCCCTCTTTAAAGTCTTTCCCACCGTTCGGTCCGCTCCCGTAACCTTTAGCATTTGTAACCACAATGTTCTTACCATCAGGTGTAATTTTTAATTTGGAAGGAAACCAACCCGTCGGAATATGTCCAATAACTTTGAAAGACGGAAGATCAATCACACCGACTGCATTAATTCCTGCCTCTGCAACAAACAAACGTTTTTCGTCAGGTGTCACGGCCAGACCAAAAGGGATAACACCTCTGAAATGTTTAACTGACTCATCTGGTATCAGAGATATCTCCTTAACAATCGAATCTGTTTTCAGATCAATCACTGTTATATTATCATTATTTCCGTTACTTGCAAAGAGCCAATCTGAAGTAGCTACCAGGGAGTTTGGACTTGATCCGCCTACAGCAGGGATACCATCAACCATCTGCCCTACAAGGTTTCCTGTTTTTATTCTTGCCGTGACTTTTGGATTTTCTATATCCTCAATCGAAATTGCCCAGACTGAGAAAGCCTTGTCACTATTAGGATCTCCCAGACCAGGAATCACCAGCGAGTCAGTAACAATTCCGTTTTTCATCTCTTCGGTATTATACCCGAAAGCCGGGAAGGCAAGGGCCTTTTTGTAGTCAGATTTCTCTTCTATCTTACCGATTTTACTATATTGGAACATTCCCACATTTGCTACATATAACTTTTTCTCATCATGGCTAAGAGCTACTCCAAAAGGATAACGGCCAACAGGAACTGAATTAATGACCTGCATTTTCCGTGTATCTGCAATTACCAGACGGAAGTTAGTCTGGTCAACTGCAAAAAGATGTGTGCCATCGCGTGACAGAATCAAATCACCGATATAACCATCCGGAAATTTTGTGCCATCCGCAGAAACAGAGCAATCCACTGAATCGAGCTTATTTCCTGTAAGCAGATCGAAAGCAAGAATACTGTTATCCTGACCCGCAGCAACATATACCTTCCTGTTATCGGGTGATATTGCCAGACCCATAAAAACAGATTCAAGAACGCCTGCATTACTGGAAGATCCCGGAGGTACCTGTATGATTTCCGGCGAGGTAGTCAGGTTTCGGATAATCGAAATTGAGAGCGGGCTAACACCGGAATTGGCAGTAACAGCGATCTTCCCGTCTCCGCTCAAGATAAGACCGAAGGGATGCGGGGCAACCATAAAACTTCTTCCTGAAGGTGTCAGCAACCGTCCGTTAGGTAGAACTGTGGTTCCATTCTTGTTTATTGATGTATATAAATTACCTGCCGGAGCAGAGAGCACCATCAGTTCATTTTTGGTTGAGTGGCAAGAGGTAAAGGTCATACAGGACAATGCAATCGGGATAAAAGACTGTTGAAAATTCATCTTTTTAATATTAAAAGAAATAGCACAAAAATCATTTTATCTACACCAGCTTCCACCCCTTTCTGTATTCATACATCATCAATTTTGTAGCAGCACCATCAGTATCGTCAATAAATGTTTCAGTTGCCGGGTTCCATTTGATCTTCCGCTTCAGGGTACAGGCAATATTACCCAGGTTACAAACCGTGCAGCTGCTATGTCCGATTTCGACCGGAACAACAGGGTCTTTTCTCGAACGTACCGATTCAATAAAATTCAGCTGATGTGGGATTTTAGTTTCGTACGGACCATCATTATTGTCTTTCTTTTCCGGATTTAATTTTGAGTCAGATGCTTTGAAATATCCTCTTGCCACTTCGATCCAGCCCTTATCTCCCCAGAATTTAACTCCTTGTGTTTTCCTTTTATCGAATGGTTCTGAAGTCAGAACAACGCCATTTGCATATTTAAACGTCATATATTCTGTTCCATCACCGATTGGAGATGCCTCAACAGGACCATTCCTGTCCATTCCGAGTCCCCATTGTGCAATATCGAACATATGAGCGCCCCAGTCTGTCGTATAACCTCCTCCCATTTCTGAATACCAGCGCCAGGCTCCCCATATCTTTTCATTCTGTTCAGGATCAATTGTTATAGGGGGATCAAGCTGACTATTGTAGTGAATAGGCGTAGGAAGTGATCCTAGCCAGAGATCCCAGTTCAGATCGGCAGGGACTGGTTCTTCAGGCAGATCGTAAGGTTTAGGAGGTGCTCCTACATACGCATTAACTTTTGTTATCTTTCCGATAGCGCCTGTTTGAACCAGATTAACAGCATGCTGAAAGCCAGGGTCTGACCTCTGCTGACTGCCAATAGCAAGAATCCTGGTGTATTGACGGACGGCTTTCTTTAGTTCCTGTCCCTCTTTTATTTTAAATGTCATCGGTTTTTCAAGATAAACATCCTTACCGGCTTTGCACGCTGCAATGGCAATCCTAGCATGTGAATGATCAGGAACAGCGATTACTACGGCATCTATATCAGTTCTGCTTAATATATCCTCGAATTTTTCATACGTATCAACTTTTGCTTCCTTCCCCGCTTTTGTATAAAAGGCAGTTACCCGCTTTTCAAACCGTTTACGTTTTACTCCATAAACGTCACATCCGGCCAATACCTGAACACCCGGTATCTGAAGAAACCCGTTAAGCAGATACATTGATTGCTGGCCCATGCCAATAAATCCAAGCCTGATCTCAGCTACTGCTGAGGATTTGGATGAAGATATAATTTTTGGGAGTATCATCATTCCTGCAGCACCGGCAATACCGGAATTTATGAACTGGCGTCTCGACCATTGTTTTTTTTCATCTTTCATAACGGTTCGTTATTAATTAATAATTTCATTCATTTTCCAGGATCTCAAGAGATATAAAAATAGTAATTTTTCTTCTCACACATATATAATTTTGAGGCCTCTAAAATCTGCCGAATATTGAATATTTTTCGGTATTGCAGAAAATCGAGGAGTAGAGAAAGAGACCGGGATTATTGGTCTCCAGTTTTCTTTCAAGGTGAAGAACAGGCTGGTCCCTTTTAAGATGCAGAAACCTGCCAATCTTTCCTGTTGCCGGAATTGCTTTGATCCTTTGATCGCCTCCCCTGATCTCAATATGGTAATGATCCCTTAGTATCTGGAAAAGCGATCTGTTTTCAAACTGTCTTGCCGTGATCCTTGGAAGATTAATATTAGCAATATAACTGATATCATAAAATATGGGAATATCATCTAGAAATCTGACCCTCTCCATATATATACAACCCGATTCTTTTTCGAGCTCTGTCAGGGCAAACATAAAATCATCAGGCCACTGAATTAAAACAGGTTTTACGATGATCCTGGTTACCAGTTTACGGTCGAAGTTGTTCCCGATACTGAAAGAATTCCAATCTCCCTCGGAAGGTTATGTACTATGCTTCCTTTGCCCTGATGCTTCCTGATATATCCATCGTTTGCCAGAGTACTTAGCGACTGCCGCACTGTCGGACGCGTCATGCCATACAACTGGCATAGCTCATTCTCTGATGGCAGTAGATCTCCCTGCTTATAAACACCATCCAGAATATGCTTTCTGAGAATCTCAAAAAGTTTCCTGTATTGTGGTATGGTTTTAGGATGAACCATTAATGATAAAAATTGAAATAAAAAGTAAATATATATAATTTTACTTGTAAATACAAGTTAAATATTTTATTTTTGTAAACCTTGATATATAGCAATATCCGTTTAGTATTGCATATGGTTTAATTTACTTATTATAACATGTTATTTCAGGATACAGGAAATAAACACACCCTTCGACAAGCTCAGGGTAGATCACAAAGGAATGCACAAAGTAACACAAAGGAAACAGCATCATAGTAACTTCATATAAATTAATAAATAAATGGCAACAGCAGTTATAATGCCAAAACAGGGCCAATCGGTTGAAACATGCATCATAACCAAATGGTTCAGAAATAAAGGAGATAAGGTATCAGTGGGAGATATCCTGTTTTCATATGAGACAGATAAGGCATCTTTTGATCTCGAATCAACAGTTGAAGGTATTTTACTTGATGTCTTTTTTGGCGATGGCGAAGAGGTACCGGTTCTTGTTAATGTTGCCGTAATTGGCAAAAGCGGCGAAATAACTGATTCATTCAATCCCAGTCACACAAATGCCTCCTCAGAATCTAAAGCCTCTATTGCCTCAACGGATACTGAAACCTTAGATTCTTTCAAAGCTGTAAAGGATGCACAGGGAAAGAAAACAGAGAATTTGCTACCTGTAAGTGACAACAAAATAAGGATCTCGCCAAGAGCTAAACGAATGGCTGAGAATAAAGGTATTAATTACAATAACCTGCATGGATCAGGCCCAAACGGAAGGATAATATCCAGGGATATTGAAAAAGGAAATCCTGAAGACGCAGCTGTCATAGAAAAAATTCCGTCAGCAGGAGATGATTATACTGAACAACCTCTCAGCAATGTCCGGAAACTTATCGCCAAAGCAATGCTTTCTTCACTCCGGAATTCTGCCCAGTTAACTCATCATATGAGTGCTGATGTAAGGTCCCTGCTTGAAGCAAGACAAATAATTAAGATCAAGCTTACTTCTGATAAAAATCAGCAGGATATAACTCTTAACGATATGATATGCTGGTGCGTGATAAAAGCGCTTGGAAAATTTCCGGAAGCCAATAGCCATTTTCTTGAGGATCGTATCAAAACATTCAATAAAGTCCACATTGGACTGGCAGTTGATACGCCAAGAGGACTAATGGTACCGACCATAAAAAATGCCGGAGATATGGATCTTGCTAACCTGTCAAAAGAGTTAAAATCAACGGCCGAATCCTGCAAAAGAGGAAGCATTAACCCAGAATTGATTCAAAGTGCTTCAGCTACTTTTACTGTTTCAAACTTAGGCAATTATGGTGTTGAAATGTTCACTCCTGTTATCAACCTGCCGCAAGTGGCAATACTCGGGGTTTGCACAATTATAAACCGCCCTGCTAACCTGGGAAACAACACATTTGGCTTCGTTCCATATATCGGGCTTTCACTTACTTACGATCACAGGGCAATCGACGGAGGACCGGCTACTTTGTTCCTGAGAGAGATAAAAGATCAGATAGAAGCGTTCAGATATTAAATTTCATAATTAAAAAATTGTAGAGGAACGGTCGCGACCGTTTCGTACCACAAAATAATTTCACGAATATGCCAAAAAGTCAAAACATTAATCCGAAAGTTGTACGGAAATCAAAATTCATTGAATTCGGAAAAATTCCGGTAAACCAGTACAATAAGACTATTGAAGAGGAAAAAAAAGTATTCAGCAGTGACGACTTTATCAGGATATATCACGATATGGTGATCATCAGAGAATTTGAGACCATGCTCAACCTCATAAAGACTACAAATGAATACAATGGGATTCCTTATAATCACCCCGGACCGGCTCACTTATCGATAGGACAGGAAGCTTCAGCGGTAGGGATGGCATATACACTGGGAGTCGATGATTATATATTCGGATCACATCGCAGCCATGGAGAGATCCTTGCAAAAGGGTTATCTGCAATTCATAGTCTCGATGAAGACACTCTTTATTCTGTTATGAAAAATTTCTTCGGGGGATCTGCATTGAAAGTTGTCGAAAAAGATTTCCAGGGCGATATAAAAGATCTTGCAATCAATTTTTTACTTTATGGGGCATTAGCTGAAATATTTGCGCGTGAAAACGGCTTCAATAAAGGTCTTGGCGGATCGATGCATGCATTTTTCACACCTTTTGGTATTTACCCTAATAATGCAATTGTAGGAGGATCGGGTGATATTTCTGTTGGTGCGGCACTTTTTAAGAAGATTAACCGTAAATCTGGTATAGTAGTCTGCAATATCGGAGATGCATCAATGGGTTGCGGACCTGTATGGGAGGGAATCTGTTTTGCAACAATGGATCAGTATAAAACACTCTGGGATGGAGAATACAGAGGAGGACTCCCTTTAATATTCAATTTTATGAATAACCTGTATGGCATGGGGGGCCAGACCTGTGGCGAGACAATGGGTTTTGACATTCTCGCGAGAGTCGGGGCAGGTATAAATCCTGAATCAATGCATGCCGAACGTATTGATGGTTATAATCCCCTGGCAGTTATTGATGCATTCAAACGTAAGAAACAGATAATAAAAGAGAAAAAGGGACCAGTCCTGCTTGATACACTGACATACAGAATCAGCGGACACTCACCTTCAGATGCTTCATCTTACAGATCAAAAGAAGAAATAGAAGCATGGCAGCAGGAAGACTCAATATTAGCCTATGGCAAATCACTGGTTCTCGCCGGCGTAACAAAACAAGATCAGCTTGATGATATAACCAGAAAGATAAAAGAACTTTTGAGCCAGATACTTAAGCTGAGTATCAATGATGATATCTCACCAAGGATCGATCTGAAAAAAGATCCTGACTGTATCGGTGGAATGATGTTTTCAAACAGTTCTGTTGATAAAATGGAAGAAGGAACTCCGGAGGTACTCTTATCACTTGAGGAGAATCCACGGGTAAAATCACTGAAAAACAAAGTCAGGTTTTATAAAGACAAGGAAGGAAAACCCGTATCAAAAGCTAAACTGTATCAGTTCCGTGATGGAATCTTTGAAGCTGTCATAGATCGTTTTTACAAAGATCCTACGCTTGCTGCCTGGGGTGAAGAAAACCGCGACTGGGGAGGAGCATTTGCTGTTTACCGTGGATTGACAGAAGCACTCCCCTATCACCGGCTGTTTAACTCACCAATATCTGAAGGTGCAATTGTTGGCTCGGCGATTGGTTACGGGATGTGCGGTGGACGGGTTATTGCTGAGATAATGTATTGTGATTTTATTGGCCGATGTGGCGATGAAGTATTCAACCAGTTACCTAAATGGCAGGCTATGAGCGGCAATATTATTAAAATGCCGGTAGTGATAAGGGTCTCGGTAGGTTCAAAATACGGGGCACAGCATTCCCAGGACTGGTCATCTCTTACTGCACATATTCCCGGACTAAAAGTGGTATTCCCTGCTACACCTTATGATGCAAAAGGATTGATGAATTCAGCATTACAGGGAACTGATCCCGTAATATTCTTCGAAAGCCAGAGGATTTATGATATTGGCGAGATGTTTCATATAGAAGGTGTGCCTGAAGGTTACTATGAGATTCCTTTCGGGGAACCGGATATAAAAAGAACAGGAGATGATATGACAATTCTTTCAATCGGAGCAACCTTATATCCCGTCATGAAAGTTGCAGATCAGCTTAAGGAGAAATATGGTCTAAGTGCAGAAGTAATTGATGCCCGTTCACTTGTTCCATTCAATTATGAACCTGTTATTCAATCTGTAAAAAAGACAGGAAGGATTGTTCTGACCAGTGATGCAACTTCACGCGGATCATTTCTGAAGGAGATGGCGCAGACCATTACCGAGCTGGCATTTGACTATCTCGATGCTCCTCCGGTTGTAGTTGGATCGAGGAACTGGATCACTCCTGCCTACGAAATGGAAGAGTATTTCTTTCCTCAGCCTGATTGGATTCTCGATGCAATTCACCAGATGATACTCCCGCTTAACGGGCGCCAGATTAAAACTGACTACTCAACTAAAAAAGCAATTGATCTGAATAAAGAAGGGGTTTAGATTGTCTTAGTAGAAAGAGAGTACAAAATTACTTCAGAATTAATTTTAATTTTTGACTCTGATTTTAATTAAATTGCATTTTCTGGAACTTTGACAACTGATATCTATGCTAAAACGGTTTTTCCTTACATTTTGCATATCCGGTCTGACTCTGATTGCCTATAACCAGTCACACAACCTGGAATATTATCTAAAGCAAGGTATTCAGAACAGTCCGTTATTGAATGATTACAGAAATCAGATCAGTTCCGCTGTTGCTGACAGTCTTATTATCGGAGCAGCAAAAAAACCTCTTGTTGAAGCAAAATCACAGCTCCTTTACTCTCCATATTATCATAATTTCGGATATGATGAGGTAATAACAGACGGAGGTAATTATACTGCAGTTGTAGGGGTAACGCAGAATATCTTCAATAAAAAAGAGCTGAGTAATAAATATAATAATGTCAATCTTCAAAAACAATTAATAAAAAATTCTTCCAT
>Ga0302284_1000721_pt1 | contig 15086 bp, 17 predicted proteins | sample III_Fen_E2_1_FD_198760 | JGI IMG/M metagenome (GOLD analysis project Ga0302284, IMG submission 198760) | Peat permafrost microbial communities from Stordalen Mire near Abisko, Sweden - III_Fen_E2_1 | ecosystem: Environmental > Terrestrial > Soil > Wetlands > Permafrost | place: Sweden: Abisko...
TATATTTGTGCAAACGTTTTTTTTAATAAAACAATTTTATAAATTATACTTATGCGTATACTTGTTTCCACCCGCTTATTGGCCGAAGGGTTTTCTGAATTAACAGATAAATATGAAGTTGTTTTTCCTGAAAAAGATATATTTTCAAAAGAAGAGGTTATTAACATGATTGCAGGATTTGATGCATTTGTATCCACGTTTCAGTTTAAAATGGATGAACAAGTCATTGAAGCTGCTAAGGGACATATCAAAATCATTGCAAATTATGGGGTAGGTTACAACAATGTTGATGTGGATTACGCAACTCAATGTGGCATAGTGGTAACCAATACACCCGATCCGGTAATTGAACCGACGGCAGAACATGCATTTGCATTGATGCTTGCAGCAGCACGCCGTATACCAGAATGTGACCGGAAAATGCGTATTCCGGATGGCTTGAAATGGGGAGTAATGGAAAACCTGGGACAGTCGTTATACGGAAAAACGTTGGGGATCATTGGTATGGGTCGTATAGGACAGTCACTTGCAAGAAGGGCGTTGGCCAGTGGCATGAAAATTGTCTACAACAACCGGAATCGCCTGTCTCCGGAACTGGAACAACTGTATCAGGCAGAACAACTTGGTCTCGATAAATTGCTGGAAGTAAGTGATGTGGTTTCGCTGCATACGCCGTTAACCCGTGAAACATTTCATTTAATAGGTAGGAACGGTCTGCAAAAAATGAAAGAAACGGCCATTTTAATCAATACAGCCCGGGGGCCGGTAGTAGATGAAGAAGCATTGATTGAAGCTTTGCAACATAAATGGATTAATTATGCCGCCCTGGATGTGTATGAATTTGAACCTGCCATCAGCAGGGAGCTCTTTGAACTCGACAATGTAGTATTAGCTCCGCACAATGGGACGGGAACTGTAGAAGCCCGAAATGAAATGAGTCGTTTTGTTTCACAGAATATTATTCGTTTCTTTGCCGGACGAACAGATATATCAAGAGTAAATTAGTTATTGGTAATTAAACTATTTCCTTTTGCAATGGTCAAATGAGAAATTTAATAAGGATAAAATTGGTGCAAAATTCCCCAACTGAATACATATGAATCAAACTGAAGAGGAATTAGTTCATCAATTTAGTCAGCCGAACAGGAGGGCAGGTGCTTTTTCAGTGATTGTACGAACCTACCAGGAACGACTTTACTGGCATGTCCGGAAAATGGTTCTTTCGCATGACGATGCCAATGATGTGTTGCAAAATACATTTATGAAGGCATGGAATGGGTTGGATGGTTTTCGTGGTGATTCTCAGATTTCAACCTGGCTGTATCGGATAGCTACCAATGAAACGCTGACTTTCCTGACGAATAAACGCATGCGAAGCCAGAGTTCGATTGATGATGTGGAAGAAGTATTGCTTCAGAATTTGAAAGCTGATACCTATTTTAATGGTACGGAGATTCAATTGAAACTGCAAAAGGCTATCCTGACTTTGCCGGAAAAACAACGCCTGGTGTTTAATATGAAATACTTTGACGATATTACCTATGATGAAATGGAAGCAATCCTGGGTACATCAGTTGGAGCTTTAAAAGCTTCGTATCATTATGCTGTAAAGAAAATTGAAAAGTACTTTACAGATGAGGATGAATGACCAGGATGAAAAAATTAATAATTAATAATTAAAAATTAATAATTAATAATTGGCAGGACGCTGAAACATAAGATTTTTTAGATTATCAAAAAGTTCATTAAATATATACGATTACTTAATAGTTTTTTTATTTGATTTAACATAAAAAATCGTATCTAATTAAACCCGGTTACATTTGAACAGTCAAAGAAGCAGTATGAAAAATAATAAAAACATAAAGATAGAAGAAATGAGTAAAGAACTGCCGTTTGGCGTTCCTGAAAATTATTTCGACCAATTTGCCCTTCAAATGGAAGAACAGGTTGGATTTAAAAGATCGATTGCCCGTAAAGTATTTAGACCCTGGATGTATATGGCTGCCATGTTTGTTGGTGTTTTATTAATGGGGCAAATATTTTATACAGTAAATAGAAATACAGCTACAAACAATGCTGAGAATTATGAATCGTATGTGCTTTCACAGGTAGACGAAAACTCATTGGCGGAAGTATACGTGGAAGAACCAACAAAATAAAATGTAATGATAAATTATTCTTTTTCGAAAAATACTATGAATATGAAATGGTTAAAATATACACTGTTAGGAATGCTGGTGTTCTTGAGTACTATCGCAATAGCTCAGGATGACCATAGGTTTCCTAAAATTGAGGATTTACATGCACTCAAATGGCAATGCCTGAGTTCCAAATCCCAGTTAACTCCGAGAGAAATAGATATTGTCAAGCCTGTATTTATGGATTATGAGCAGTCAATCTGGAGAATGCATCAAGAAAAACATGAATTTTTTAAGTCTGCCCTCAAAAATGCTAAAACCGTAAAGCCTAACTATGCCAATTTAAATGACAAATATGTGGAGTATGAATTTAAGGAGGCTCAAATGTTTAAAAACTATCACCTTAAACTGCGTAAACTCTTGCAACCGGAGACTCTTTTTAAATATTACAAAGCCGAACGTGAATTCAAACGTAAATTATTACAGGATATTCAGGATAAAAAACATCAGGATAAAAGGAATTAAAGCACTAAATTGAGTTTTTTTGCCATATTTGAACGGAGATATTTGTTCAGAACCAAAAAAATACTATCTTTGCAAACCGAAAAACAAGGTACTTTGGCCGAGTGGCTAGGCACCGGTCTGCAAAACCGCACACGGCGGTTCGAATCCGCCAAGTACCTCATAAAAACCCTCTTAAAGAGCTGATAAACAGCTTTATTTAAGAGGGTTTTTCTTTGTAGGCTTAAAATTAGGCTTAAAATCATCTTTTTCACCATCAGTTTGTTGGATTATCTCCAAAATCAATTACTTATTATTTTCATTCCTTTTTCAAAGATTGTCTTTCAAACTATAATGTAATTTATTAGTCATAGTTTTTAGTACAAGCATTATTTGTCACTTTAAAACTTTTTTATCTTACTTCTATTTTTTTTTTAGTAATTTTAAAGCGATATACATCACTTTCATCTCTGTTTATATAAATTGGCTTGAATTAATACCGAAAGCTTGTAAACTCTAGCAATTTTAGAAAATAATTATGTTTATTAAAAAAATTATTTACCTTTGGAACAAATTTTAATAAAAAACAACAAAACATCAATAAATACGCAATAAGTAAAATCCCAGTATTACTATTCTATGATTACTTTTTTATTATTCTATTTGATATCTCAATAAAAGCATAGAAATAGTTAGTAAAGTATGTAAACAATTGATTACTTATTGAGTTGATTTTATAACTGCGTTAAGCATCAGGTTATGAAAAAAATATAAGTCATGAAATTCTACGAATCCGAAATTGAAACTTTAGACTTTATTATTGACAGAGTATTGGAATCTAATAATGAAGTAAGTTATGATATTCTGAGAAAAATAGACTCGTTTATAATTGTAAAAGACAGTGATCGCAGAATAAAATTTCAACGCTTTTTATTAATAATAGAATATTATGACTGTGCACAAATAAATAAATATGGTTATGGTAACGCTGCTGTGAAAAATGGATTTACAGAAACTTTTAAAGAACATGGTGGATTCAAGACTATATATCAAGACGAATGGAATCGCATTGAAAAAGAAGTACAGAAAGAACAACTTAATATAGAAAATTTAAGATTACAAAACGATAATCTTGAGTTTTTGAAAACAATTCGAGATCAAGAAGCAAAAATAAGAAATTTAGAAGAACAAACTAAGTTCATGGAGCTTTTAAAATCATATTGGTGGGTCTTACTAACTTGCATGGGAATTGGAATATTCGCAACAAAGGTTTGGAACATTATAATGAAATAAAAACAAATACAACCCTATCCAAACACAGTATCATTATGTCGCTATACGACAATGAAGCTAATGTAAACCTAATAGTGTTAGTTAGGAACTATTATACTGAAAAAATAAAAATAGCAATTAACGAATAAAACAATCAAAGAAATGGAAGTAATAAATTTCGAACAATATAAGCCTAAAATCTTAGCTGCGATAGAAAGCAAATTGAAAATTGGGGCTATTTCTGACCCGAATGGTTTTATCTTAATCGATGGATTTATAAACATGCCTTTGCAAAAGGAAATGGGTGGTGCTTTTGTAATCGGAGGACCAACTGTTCCAGCTGTTGCAGTTGTCGGTAAAAGTACTGGGTTAATTTACACTTTCGCATTAAAAGTATTAATTCCCGACATTCAACTTTAACTATGAAAGAAAATGAAAAAGATAAACTCCCCCAAATGAAAATGGAAGAAACTCCAGAGATAAAGCCAGGAAAAACTGAAGAACCAGAAATTCAATCGATAGAAGACAATAAAGATAAAATTGACACGACTCCTAGTGAATCTGATTCCTTAGGCATTAGTGATTTAAAAACAAAGAATAAACTTGAAGAAGGAGATAACGGACTTGCATCTTCTTTAAAGTTAGATGATAAGCTAGATAAACATATAACTGAACTTCTCCAATCAAAACTTAACAGCTCTGTTCAAGATGTAAAAAAAGATTTTTTAATTATTTTTGGTTTATTTGCTTCATTCGTTACCTTTATCTCTATTAATGTTCAAGTTTTTAAAAACAATGATAATATCTTTGAATTAATAGGTATTTGCTCCATATCCCTTTCTTTTATTATCTTTTTTGCCATTTTAATTAATGGAATTGTTAAAGATAATGGAGAATGGAAAGATATTTTTAAACCAACTTTTATTTTAACTACTACATTTCTGATAATTGGTATTTTTTTTCTTTTTAATGGTTCGAAAAATAGAGAAAAAAGAAAAGAAATAGAAAATAGAATAACAAAAGATAGTATACAAATAAATATCTTAAAAAATGACATTAAATATCTTCATAACAAACTAAATTATTCAGACTCAACTGATTTATATTTGAAAGCAAAAATTGATTCTATTCAAAGCAAATTAAATATTGATACAAACAAGAAAAAATAGAAATCATATAGATTGAAATAAACAAAAAAACATTGCATATCACGCCTATGAGTATTAGCGAGTGAATCGCACTTTTAGTCTCATTTGCACTCGCTTTCACTTTGTTGTTCTACGACAGTGTATTTCATAAAAAGACACAAATTTCAAAACCCTGATTGTCGGCTGTAATCAAAATGGAAGGTATAACATAATCTTTGTAGGTAATAACAATGTCAACAACTCATTCACTTGATGATTTGAAGCGCTATCATAATGAAGCGATTCAATTTTTTGGATCAGAACTTATACTTTTGAAGGAAGCAATACCTAAAATTGTTGACGAGCGTTTACCAAAAGCTACTCCCTTATTAATTAGTTGTGGTCAGACTGGAACAGCACTTCTCCAGTTAGCAAATCAAACTGATGCTTATACTAATGAGTCAGTAATGCTTGCACGTGCATTTATTGAGAAAATAACTAACTTTTGTTATGTGGGTGTTTGTGATGAATGGGAGTATCGTGCATTTATTCTACATCCAATTTACAAACATTTTCAGAATGTTAGGTTTCCTAAAATGGAGGATAATTTAGATTCCAATTTCATAGATGAAAATATTGCTTCACGAAAAGAAAAGGAAGAGAAATTAAAGAAGCTTCCAATTGTACAAGAGGCATTGACAATGTTCTCTGAAACAAATTCTCATTTGAAGTGGACAAAGAAAACATTAAGCCAGAAAATTGACATTATTAAAGAACGGGGTAAATTACTTGATATATTTTTCACACTTAATAAACTTGAGTATTATTCTGATGCCTCAGAAGCACTTCACGGTTCGTTATATGGTTGTACTTATGGTGTAGGTATATTTGACCCTGATTTTGACCATACTAATAAAGAGGAATTATACAAAAAACTGTATAAAGATAGCACATGTATTTTATTGCATCTTGGAATGCTTATCCATGAATCCTTTACACTTATTTCATATTCAAATAATATTGAAAAGATTTGGGACTACTCGTATAAAAACCGAAGACAAGCATTGAATCTTTTATTTTATGTTTTGGAAAGAAAATTTAGTGATATGTGAAAATTCACTTTGAAACTAAACGCCTAGCATCGAATAAACGACTATGCACTCTTCCTAAGTGAATAGTACTTAGCAATATTTGCTCCAATTTTTACTTTGTCTTTGAAAGAGTGAAATTATGGGAAATAAACTATTCGTCATAATTTTAGTCTTTCGACCTAATATTAAAAATACTATACAATATGAGTAAAATAGAAGATCATTCAATCTTTGGTAATTATAGTCAGACAGAGAATAGAGTAACTGCAGCTCTATTACAAATCCTAAAAATTGGTGGTACCGATTTTATTGGGAGATTAATGAATCAGATTGACGATATTGATTTTCCAAGTAGTGAAATAAATATTGTTACACAAGAAAGAGAAAAGCATAATGTATACGATGGATTGCTTGATTGTAATTTTGCTTTTAGAGTATTAGTTGAAAGTAAAATTGAATTTGAAAAGATAAATCAAAAACAGCTTGACGGAATTGTTAAAAATGCTGTAAATCCTACTGATTATATTTTATTCATTACTCCAGACAACTCAAAACCATCAATTCTTGAAAAGAGTGAGCATTTGATTTATTGGACTAACTGGAAAAGAATTAATGAGATACTTAAAGAAATTAATACAAATCAAGAACCTTTAAACTTTCTTATTAACGAATTTGAGAAGTATTTAGAATTTCTAAAATTATTAAATGTAGTTTCGCCAGAAAGGCGTGTTCAAATAGCTGCAGGTTCGTATGGAGAACCAATTGCTTTAAAATATGAATTTTATGCCTGCCAAAATTATCGTACTATAAAAGAGAGTAAGTATTTAGCATTTTATAATAATCGTGGAATTCATTCTCTTTTTGAAATCATAGGTGTACCAAAAAATAATTGCGATTTATCAAAATTAGACGATGATAATGTCAAAGAGTATTTGCTTGTGCATGAACCAAATTATAACAGTCATAATAAAAGACAATTTTATCAATTAAAGCTCATTAATGAAAAGCTTACAATTGAACATTCTGGTAAAAACAAGAATGGGAAAAGAACTGCATTTACAATGGGAGTTTTTCGATACACAACTATTGAAAAATTATTGGAGGCCAAAACAACTGAAAATTTATAAAATGCACTTACAATAATACCCGCATAGTTTCGCAGTTGATTTATTCGTATTTAAAAATATTTACTTGTGAAACAATTTGTTAAGTCTCCATCTAAGAAAAATGACAAACAATGAAGATTAAAATAATAATCCTAAAAAGCACATATTATCATGAAGATTCAGGCAGTATTCAATGAAATTAAACAAAAAATCACTAAGGAAATTCAAAGTGCAAATACATCGATATTGATTGCTTTGGCTTACTTTAACGATAAAGACTTATTTGATTTATTATGTCAAAAAGCTATTAAAGGATTAAAAATAGAGATCATTGTGTCTTCGGAAGATGATAATTATTTAAATGGAATACTTGATTATCAAAGATTAATTATTAGTGGAGGACAATGTCTCTTTACTGACAATTCAGATAATGGTTTGATGCATCATAAATTTTGTTTGATAGATGGAGATACAATAATTACAGGTTCATATAACTGGACAAATAAAGCTGCAACATCAAATTATGAGAATATTATTATTTTAAAAGACAATAAGGAATTATTTGATGAATATATGATTGAATTTGAAAAATTGAAACGTATTTCAATCCCTGAATTAAACTTTGCTAATAGTAATTTGAAAATAAAAGATTTATCTTTAAAATTAACTGAGGATGTCATCAATAAGATTTCCGGTTTTGGATTTGAAAATATTGATAAAGTATTTCATGGTTTTCAAAATTCAGGTTTATATGTTTTATCATCTCGTCCTTCAAATGGCTCGACAACAATGATTTTAAATACAATATTTAATCTGAGCCAAAAGGATAAATCTGTAATTCTATATTCTTTAGATTTAAGTAGTTCAAATATTGTTAAAAGACTTACATCCATTGTGTCGGAAATTCCTATTGAGAAAATTCAAGGTAACTATTTAGACTCTGACGATTGGATAAGTTTTGAAAAAGCCCAAAATGTACTATCAAATAAAAACATATTAATTGATAATACACCTGATTTGACTATTAAAGATATTGAGTTATCAATTTTCAAACAAAAGAAAATGCTAAATATTGATTTGGTTGTAATAGATTTTCTAGAGTTAATGAAGGTTGACAGGAAAAGTGATGCATCAAATAAATATCAGCGAGATTATGAACTTGAATGGATTGTAAGAGAGTTAAAACGAATATCAAGAATTTCAAATATTCCTATTCTTTTAGTTTCTCATATGAATCGTCAATCTGACAATCGAGATAATTATAAAAACAACAAAATGCCACAGATTACCGATGTGCAAAATTATATTGAACAATTTTCGGATGTAGTTATAATTCTTCACAGACCAGAAAATTATCATATAACGGAAGATGCAGAAGGTAATTCGTTGTTAAATATTTTAGAAGTAAACATAGCAAAAAATAAATTTGGTTCACTTTATGAAACTAATGTATATTTAGACAAAGAAACCTTGAAAATTTTGAACCAAAACCCAAATGATTTCGTAAATCCATTTAACAGTTACTCTGTTGTACCCTCAAAGATGAATGATTCTTTTGGTGAATTGAAAAACCTTGGCTCTGATAAAGATCCATTTTAAAAATTAATTTGAATATTGATATTCCTAAATTTGTTGACGAATGAACTTTATTTTGTTTCGACAAGTTTATGGCTTGAAATTCCATTTACTTTAAATTGAGAGTAAGAAAATGAAAGTTATATTTTCAGAAGAATTAAACCAATTTAAAAACTCAGGGCAATTTTCATTCAAATTATTCGAAAATTTGCAGGATAAGTGTAACGCACCGTCCGACCAGTGCGGAGTATATTTAATTTTTAAAGTCGAACTAGAAATGGAGGAACTTATTTACATTGGTTCGTGTGGACAAGTTAAAGACGGAAAACTCAAAATAAGAAAATCTGGACTTGGGGGAATAAAAGATCGCTTAGTGAATGGTTATCATCCAAAGTTTGGTAAGGTAAAAAGAAAGACCGCCTTTCCAAACCAAATGAAAAAAGAAAATATTTCTGAGTTGAAATTTTACTGGTGGGTAACTTATGACTCCGAAAAGAATGAATTACCAACCGAAGTTGAAACAAAATTAAGAAAAAAATATTTCAACGTATTCAACAGACTACCCGATTGGCATAAATAACAATTCTAATGAGGAAAATGTAAAACCAATTTACTCAAGGTACATACTACAAAATATTTGAAATCCAAATTTAATACAACTTTGAAAAAGATATTTATTATATGTAGATAAGAATCTACCTTATACTGCCTCGATTTCCACATTTAAATGTTGCAAGCAATTCTTTCTTATAGGTTTGAACATAAACTTATGTCGATGCTTTTTGGGTCGTTTAAATCGCTCGGGAATTGTTAAAAACGATTCAACTTTTTTTATTCTTTTAGTTTATCCTGGTTCTGCATTTGTTCAGTTTGACGATTAAGCAAAAATAATTTTAGCATTGGTGCTGTCAAGGAAACGACCAACTGTTTATTTACTTCCAATTTACTACGTTTGCTTTAAATCCTTCGAGTAGGTCAAACAACCAATGTTACATTTCAAATACCATAAATATAGTACCACAAAGGAAATTCAATTTTTATAATTGCGTTTATCAATTTCTATAGCGTTTAAATTTGAACTTCCTTTGTGCACAATATCACGTTTACTGCATTTAACAATCCCTAATTTTTCAACCACTGTTAACGCAATAACCAATCCATCCCCTTTACAACTTGTTCTTTACAGCATTTAGCAATAACTACTTTAGCATACATTAATAATAAACAAGCAGTACAGCCCTATATAGGTACTGTGTACTTATTGTTGCGTTTTGCTATATTGTATTATATGTAGAACTTTGGCGAAGTTGAGGTACCAGTGCTTTGGCAAAATTTGTCTGGTCACTTTTAATAAGACCTAATACAATTTGTCCCATAACATTCATACAAAACCTTTTTTTATTATATGTACTAATTTCAACCAATGGATTTTCAGATATTTTTTTGATTTTGGCTCTCATTCCACGGTATTTTAATTTAGAGGTCATTCGGTTTATTTCCTCAATACCGAGTGTATTAATTCCAACTAATTTAATAAAGTCCATAAACTCTTTGTCACTTTTGTTTTCAGGGTCAAAGATTGGTATTGACGTAAATATTTCACTAAATTGAAGTTCCTGAACGTTTATCCAATAGTAAAGATACAAATCATTAAAATTATCTATCAACTCTCCAACACTATTGTATCCAATCCTTTTTGTTACGTTTTTCCCTTTCGTAATTTTCAATTCGACCCTCAAACAGTTTTTATTCAGATTTTCATTAATAAATTTACTTTCTTCAGCTGATTTGATGAACTTACTCTGATTCTTTTTACCAATGATTTCATTCAATTTATCATAAAGCTTTATTTCAAAAGTTGCGGTTTTAAATCGTTTATACCCTCTAAATGTAGCAGGCTCGTAACAATTGCTTTTATATCCAACAATCATATTTATAATATTACTGCATTTCTCAAAAACTCTCACATTCAAACCAATTTCAGCCATTGAAATTGAAAATAGTCCAAACAAATTAAACGGTATTTCCAGAGTCGATGATAAAATTTCAATCGCCTTAATGAAATCGTTTAATGAAAAGTCTCGAAGAGATTTTTCTCCATAATACCATTTTCTGAAACTTCCAACAATTTTCAAATATGTGCCTGATTCGTTAAATTTAATTCTGAGGAAAGCACCATTCAATTTATTTTCCGGATTAAACAACTTGTACGTAAATTCGTTATTGAAATTTATAAAAATACCATTTCTTTCTTCAAAGAAATTCTTGTTTAAATGGCTAATTAAAATTGGATTATTAGTCCAAATGCCTGCATTATCTATCATAATTAACTCCTTTCCCTGTTCTAATAAATTCCACAACTTCACTTCTCAAAAAACGATGAACCCTTTCATTAGGATTGACTGGCTTTAGTTTTCCCTTTTTAATTCTTCTTGTCAAAGTTGCCCGAGAGATTTGCAACATATCCATCACTTCCTTTGAGGTTAGTGCTCTGTCTTCCCCCGACAATTTTGAAAAATTTTCTTTGATGTATTCGGCAATAAATCGCTTCCGATGTTTTGCTAAATAAACTCTGACGTAAATGTCAATTGTACACATTAATTCGTCCTTCATTTCTTTACTGAAGAACGACATTTTTTTTATTACTTTCATGATTATAATTTTTGTTCTCCAATACATTTTGGAGAAGTTCTACCTTATAATAACCCAGGAAAATAAAACAGAACAACATTTTATTTATTATTAATACAACAGATGGGCTAATCTGAATAAACCAAAAAAAAAGACTACACATATGGATGTAGTCTTAATTTATGTATAACTGAATAAATAGTTATAATTGCATCAATCTTTCAATATATTTTTTGTAAGTTGAGCTTGAATTAAAGTCATTCCAAACATCCTCGATGAAAATATTCTTACACCCATCAACGTAATTCAAATCCGGTCTATAAACCATTGAAAAAATCATTCTTTTGTCAGCATCAAAAGCATTTAGTTTGTTTATTTTTTGGGAAACCAGATTTATATCGTCAGTATAAGAAACTTGTCCTGCCACAATTTTATCTTCATTACAAACACCTAAAATGTCAATATCTGCATAATTTCCACCTGTTTTTATAATTTGGTAAATTATTTTAAAAGTATCAGGGGCAAAATCAGAACGCATCCATTCCATACACATCAACTCAATTGCACTTTCAGACAGTCGATTTAATTCAACTGGGAATCCTACACCGTAATAAATGCTATATACAATATTCTTTCGCTTGTTAACCGGACTAATAGTCACCTGTTGAGGTATAATACTTTTCAATATCGGATAGCTCGTTAAATCAATGGTATTTACTTGTTGGAAACTATTTGGAGTACAATAAACACTTTCCATAGTTAGACAATAAAAATTGGCAATCTGATTTTCAGTACATATAATTTTTGTGCCTTTTTTGATCAACCCAATTTTTGGTGCTAATCCTGCATAAGTAGCTACCACGATTACATCATATTGTTCAACTTGCTTTGCTATTTGAACAAACCTTGAAATATACACCAGTTTATTATTCTTTGGAAATTCTGCTCCTGAAATCAAATTATCATAATATTGCTGATGTTCATTTTCATCTCCTTGTATACAAATCGATACAAAATTCCTTTCATAAAAATAAGGTATCAACCCTTTTCCTGGTTCGTTTTTGTAATTACATCGTATTAGATATACAGGCTCTTCAAATAATGGCTTATTAAACCAAAGCACTTCTATAACTTTTTTAGCAAAACTTATCAGATAATTCTTTCTTAATTTATCATCTGTTTTTAATTTATCATGTTCTTCTTTTGGAAAAAACTTCTTAATGTACGCATTAACGATATGGGTAGATGGCATTTGATTTGAAGGTTCCCAATATGCAATCCTATTCGACCTAAGCTGAGGCAACAAACTAATTTTGAAAAATTCATATAAAGCTATATACTCCCATAGTCCTTTGGTTGACTCAACTATATCACGTTTCTTTATTCTTTCTGAAATGTCTTTGTCTATATCTATATTCCAATATTCCATTTGTTTTTTATAGGATTCAATATCATTTTCTATATACGATATAATTAGTTTTCCTAGTGAAAACGATGGAGTAATTTTTTGCATGACAACTTTTTCGAAATTTTCAATTGATTTCTTTAATTGCGATTTCAATCGAGAAGGCTTATATAAACCTTCACCAGTTAAAATGTAGTTACTGTATGAATTGAATGAATCAGTAATATGATTAATACGTTCAATATCATCATTTGCTACTTTCATTTCAAGATAATCATCGACTATGAGTTTTAGGTCATACCCTAATAATACCAAACGAGATAGAATCTCAATTTTTTTTTTCAATGTTACTTCACTGGCTTCATGACTCGACTCTTGGAATAAGGCTTTTGGGTTTACTTCTATAGGTAAATCCTGAAATGAATTGTTTGTTTTCATGCTATTGCTATGTTAATTGTTCGCATTTTATTTTTCACTAATATGCCTAACTGAATCATAGGCAGATTAAAGATTTGCAAATGTAGCAATATTTAACAAAAAAATCCGCATAAATGCGGATTAGTATAAATTGATGTAATAAAATGTTAGAAACATTTTTTCTTTGAATTCATTTCATTCTATATATAAGTATTGAATATTTTAATGTGCTTCATATTATCTTAACAATTTGGGCGTTAATGAAATCATTTAAGTATAAAAAACAAAGCAACGACAATTAATGTGAGTATTAAGGGTGGAAGACATCCCCAATTCAGATCATCATCTTCATCAATTCTATCAGATAGTAAGACTGCAATTAAACTTACTATTGGAGAAAGTATTAGTCCAAGAAATAACGACCAACCAAATCCAATTAGCCTTTTTCTCCCTGCATAAGCAATAATTAAGTCCAAAGGCAATGCGATGAAAATAACGCACAATATAAATGATTCACCCATAATATTTTTTTTAGTGTTTTATATAAAATCAAAAATTAAACAAAGATAATAATAATTTGCATTAATTGAATCATAAATGCGGTTTGTGTATGTGTGGTAAAATTACATGTTTACATATTGTAATTTCGCAGATGAAACAATGTAATTTAGTATGCAAGAAAATCAGGATTTGGAACAAGCTGAATTAGATCCGAGAATTGTTAAGATAGCGAATAAGATTAAAGAACTTCGCATTCTTAAGGGTTATTCAAGTCATGAATCCTTTGCATGGGATAATAGTCTCAATCGGGTTCAGTATTGGAGAATTGAAAAGGGAACTAATATTACATTGAAAACTCTTTTAAAAATTCTTGATATTCATAATATTAGCGTATCCGATTTTTTTAAAGATATTGATTAGCAAAAAGTATTTTTTAAACAACTTCTTTTGATTTTGTTTTATCCCAAATTTTCTGCATTGAATCGTCCATATCTTTATCTGATAAATTTACATATCTCTGTGTCATTGTAATATCAGAATGTCCCATAAGCTTACACAGCGTAAAAGCTGAAACTTCTCCACTAGCCCCTGCTAAAGTTCCAAATGTATGTCTTGCGACGTGCGAGGTTATGTTCTTATCTATTTCAGCCAATGTAGCTACAACTTTAAGGTATCTGTTTACAACTTGGTTATCAATATAAGGGAATACATTTTTATTGTCTGGGTTTCTATGACGATATTTTATTAATAAACATCTAGCCCTATCACTTAGGGGTACATATACCGGAAGTTCAGTTTTAATTTGATTTTTCTTTAGTCCTGATAATTTCACATCGATATGATCCCATTTTAAATCCATTACATCCGAATATCGAAGTCCTGTTTCGCATGAAAATATGAAAATGTCTTTTGAAAGTTTCAAAGAATTGCAAGCATCAGTAGGTAATTTAGTACAGTAGAAACGTTCATATTCGACCCTGTTTAAAGCTACCTCCCGACTTTTCCCGTGCTCAATCTTATAGTCCTCAAACGGATTATTTATTTTGTTACCAAGCTTTATTGAGTACCTGATTACGGATTTGAATACTTTTAGACGCTTTGCAATTGTATTTTGGTTATTTGGTTTTGCTCTTTCTACACGAAGATATTTTTTAAATTTCTCCAAAAAATTAAAGTCTATAATATCAATTGTTGGTTCTATTTTCTTGTAATGGTGCAATGTAAAATCCTTTACGACATTTTTTGTCATTATCAAATTATTAATACTGCCATCTTTAAGCTCATTTAATTCTATGTACTTATCGAATACTTCATCAATT
>Ga0302284_1000722_pt1 | contig 15064 bp, 15 predicted proteins | sample III_Fen_E2_1_FD_198760 | JGI IMG/M metagenome (GOLD analysis project Ga0302284, IMG submission 198760) | Peat permafrost microbial communities from Stordalen Mire near Abisko, Sweden - III_Fen_E2_1 | ecosystem: Environmental > Terrestrial > Soil > Wetlands > Permafrost | place: Sweden: Abisko...
AAGTTGTAATGCTGGATGTAAAAGAAGGCGTATCAGAAGGAAAAGCATTGGATATGCTTCAAACTGCCGCTTTGTTAGGCTTCGATTCTAAAATTGTTGGTTGTACCAATGATTATGCTCAAACAGCCAATTCTGATGTTGTAGTTATCACTTCAGGTATTCCACGTAAACCGGGTATGACTCGCGAAGAACTGATTGGTGTAAATGCAGGTATCGTTAAAAGCGTAGCAGGTAATATCCTGAAATACTCTCCAAACGCTATCATTGTTGTGGTTAGTAACCCAATGGATACAATGACTTATTTGGCATTTAAATCTTTAGGTCTTCCTAAAAACAAAGTGATTGGTATGGGTGGTACATTGGACAGCTCACGTTTCAAATGCTATTTGAGCAAAGCATTGAATGCTAACCCAACTGAAGTTGAAGGTTTGGTAATCGGTGGTCACGGTGATACTACTATGATTCCGTTGACTCGTTTTGCTTCTTACAAAGGTCGTCCGGTAGCTGATATTCTTGATGCTGAAACATTGGCTAAAGTTGTTGCTGATACTATGGTTGGTGGAGCTACTTTGACTGGTCTTCTTGGAACTTCTGCCTGGTATGCTCCGGGAGCTGCTGCAGCTTACCTAGTTGAATCAATCATTCACGATCAGAAAAAAGTTATCCCTTGCTGTGTTTATCTTGAAGGTGAATATGGTCAAAAAGACATTTGCATCGGTGTTCCTGTATTAATTGGTAAAAACGGTGTTGAAGAAATTATTGATTACAAACTAAACGCTGAAGAAGCTGCTTTGTTTGCAAAAAGCGCTGCTGCTGTACGTGCTACTAACGATGTGTTGAAAGAAATCAACGTATTGTAATCAAAAACAACTATACTTTCATTATTAATAAGGGTGTCTAGAATTTTTAGACACCCTTATTTGTTATTTTTTAAACGTTGGGAGTTACCTAAAAACAGGCTGTTTTAGTATTGTTGATTGGTTGTGATGCTATTACTATGTTTCTTTGGAGGCAATTCAGTTAAATGATAATATGGAATAATTTCTTTAATGATAATCAACATAAAAAATTATAGAAGTATAAGGAAAAACATCTATCTTTGTAATCGTATCAAATAAAGATAATTTACAAAAAAGTAATAGACATGTTGCAAACTCATAATTATTTACGTCAGTTCTCCATAAAGCCTTCTGTACAGCGTTCTGCCGTGATGGACTTTTTGTTGAAAAACCGAATACACCCGACAATCGACGAAATTTATTCGGCATTAAGCCCTACAATGCCAACTTTGTCGAAAACCACTGTTTACAATACTCTCGACTTGTTTGTTGAGCGTGGAGCAGTACGTGCATTAGCTATCGATGAGAAAAATGCTCGTTACGATGTAGATGTTTCTGCTCATGCACATCTTATGTGCAGAAGTTGTGGTGCCATTCGCGACATCTTTAATCTGGATTCGGCATTATTTCAAATTCCACAAACAATGTTCAAAATAGACACTGTAGAAATATCTTATTTTGGAATATGCGAAAACTGTAGTAATAATTAATTATTTGATTTATACACTATACGAATAAGCATGCTTAATTTAAGCGTGCTTATTTTTTATATCCGATTTTTTATATCTTTGACGAAAATACTCAAACTTGTAGGATGAAAAGGATTGTATTCGTATTTTGTTTCTTTGTGTCAGTACTGTCAGCTTTTTCTCAGAAGAACGTAAAACAGGGATTAACCTTTGGTGCTTTGCCGGCAGTATCGTACGATTCTGATTTAGGGTTTCAATATGGTGCATTGATTAATTTTTACCTCTACGGAAATCCCGCCCGATTCCCCAAGTATGATCATTCCCTTTATCTTGAATTATCTACTTATACCAAAGGTACTACCATTGCACGTGTAAGGTACGATTCAGAAAAGTTAATTTCGAAGGTCCGAACAACTTTTGATGTTAGCTATGTAACTGATCAGATGTCAGATTTTTATGGTTTTAATGGATTTCAGAGTATTTATGATCCTATGTTGGTAACAAGCTCTAACCGCTTGTTTTATAAAAGCCAAAAGAATATGTTTCGGGCAAAAGCAGATTTTCAGGGCTATTTTGGTGAATCAAAGTTTGGCTGGATAGCCGGTTATTCTTTCTATCACTTTGCTGTGGATACTGTCAATAACGGGAAGCTGAATATAGATAAAACAGGTGAGACTTTGTTTGAGAAATACAAGAATTGGGGTTTGATCAATTCGGAAGAAGCTTCGGGTGGAAGCATCAACTACTTTAAAGCAGGATTGAAATACGATTCCCGTGACCAGCTGGCTTGTCCAACCAAAGGGATATTCACTGAAGCCGTAGTTCAGACAGCTCCAGCTTTTGTTAACGGTTCATTCCCCCACACAAAACTTGCTATTATTCACAGGCAGTATTTTACGCTAGCGAAAGACCTTTTGTTTGCGTACCGGCTTGATTATCAAATGTCATTAGGGAATAATCATGTGCCATTTTATGCTCAATCATTGCTTATAACCAGCTATTTAAGTGCTGCAACCAATCAGGGGCTGGGTGGTAAAAGCTCTATCCGTGGAATTTTGCGTAACCGTGTAATTGGAGATGATGTAGGATTTGGTAACTTTGAATTCAGGTATAAGTTTTTGCATTTCGAGTTTATGAAGCAAAATTTCTACCTTGGTGCCAATGTGTTTTTTGATACAGGCCTCATTCTTAAACCGGTTGAAATGAACCTGGCAAATCTTTCACTAGCTGATAAAAACACTTATTTTAAAGATTACGCATCCGGACAATTTCACTCGGCAGCCGGGCTGGGATTAAAAATCGGTTGGAATGAAAACTTTGTGATATCTGCCGATTTCGGAAAAGCTTTCGACAAACAGGATGGAGAAAAGGGATTCTATCTCGGACTTAATTATTTATTTTAAACACATGAGATCCATTCTACGGATTTTATTTTATGCCAGAACTCTATACATGGTGGATTGTAGCTTTTTCAGCGTTAATTACTCTTTTTTACGCTCTTCTCATCATCGTTTTTAGCATCGGTTGGAGAAGATTGGAGCAGCCGGACTTGTTGGAGAATAAAATCTCCGATATTTTTATTTCTGTGATTGTTCCATGTAGAAATGAAGAGGGTCATATTGAGGCATTACTTTCCAGCCTGAAAAATCAGAAATTTCAGCATTTTGAACTTTTGCTGGTGAATGACCACTCGGTGGATGCTACCTGCGATTATATTTTGGAAGCTCTGAAAGATTTTGCGAACGTCAGATTGATTGATGCCTCTGGCTTTGGGAAAAAGAACGCTCTACGAGAAGGTATTATGGAATCGAAAGGAGATTTCATTGTTACTACGGATGCTGATTGTGTACATCCCGAAAGGTGGCTGGAGAGTATAGCGGCTTTTCAAACCCTGTATCATTGCGATTTGTTGATTCTTCCGGTAAAACTTGTAGGTAATGATTCTGTTTTCTTTGATATTCAGCAACTCGAGTTTGTAAGTTTAGTAGCATCAGGAGCTGGTGCAATCGGAGCTGGGATGCCGATTTTATGCAACGGAGCCAATCTTGCCTTTCCGAAAGAAATATGGATACGTCACAAAGATGATTTACACGAAGAAGAGCAATCAGGTGATGATATTTTTCTGTTAGAAAAAGTAAAGCAGCAGCGAGGCGTGATTAAGTTTTTAAAATCGGAACATGCATTTGCTTTTGCCGGGGCAGCTGATACATTAGGTGATTTATTCAGACAACGAAGGAGATGGACTTCTAAAGCACCTGCTTATAGCGATTGGCAACTAATTTTTACTGCCTGTGTGATTTTTTCCATCAGTCTGGTTGAATTGGTCCTGTTTGTACTATCGGCCTTTGATTACAGGTATTTGCTGTTGCTCGTAAGTGTCTTTGTTGTCAAATACGTGGTCGATTTACAATTCTTATATTCGGTGAGTGCTTTTTTTCAGCTAAAACGTGTTTGGTTCAATGCGTTTCTATTATCAATAGTGTATCCGTTTTATATCACATCTGTGGCTATCTCATCGTGGCTGCTAAAACCTCGAAAATGGAAGTGATGAAGAAAATAACCAATCAATGAAGAATATAAAGGATATCTCCGGATAATGAAGTTTTATATCTTTTAAGAGCTTCTTTAGCCGGTCCTGCCGACGGATTGCCAATGCCATAACCTATGTCAAAAACCGACCCACACTTCTCACACACAGCTTGACCAATATCATTGGGATAGACTCTGACCGTTGATTTTAACTCGTAAGGACAAGCCATATCAAAAGCATAGTATGCCCCGTCAAATCCGGTATAGACCAAAATACCCCCGAAACCAACCCTGTCAGTAACCGAAACTCCTTTTATGAAAGTGAGGCTTTTGTTGTATGAATTTCTGAATGTTGGATAAGTTGAAGTCAGATTTAATTGCAAGCTAACCGGAAAATCGGGTATAGACGACTGAACATGATCACTGCAACTTCCGAATGAAAGTGTAACACATAATATAATGAGGTGGAATTTTGATAGTGATTTCATACGGTTAAAGCTTATCTTTAATGAAAAGGACAAAGTTGTGTTCGTCCTTTTTATTTATCATCCCAGTTCACCTATTCTCCATAATTCATCGTCGGTAAATGAAGTATTTCTGAGCGAATCAATATTGTCTTGCAGCTGTTTTACCGAGCTGGTACCAACTATGACAGATGTTATCTCCGGTTTGTGGAAACACCATGCTAACGCCATTTGAGCCAGCGACTGACCACGCGAAGCAGCAATGTCGTTCAGATGTTTTATCTTTTCTATAACTTCAGGTGTCAACTGTTGCTTTTGTAAGAATCCATAACTGTGTGCTGCGCGCGAGTTTTCCGGAATGCCCTGAAGGTATTTATCGCTTAGCATTCCTTGGGATAAGGGTGAAAATGCTATTACTCCAACTCCATTTTCCTGTGCAAGAGGTAGCACACTATCTTCGATACGGCGAGTGAAGATGTTATATCTGTCTTGATTTATGAGACAGGGCGTACCATTTTCACGCAAAATTCTATATGCTTCACGAGCTTTATCGGTTGGATATTTAGATATACCCACGTAGAGTGCTTTACCTTGCTTAACCACGTCGGACAGAGCTCCCATAGTTTCTTCCAAAGGAGTATTCGGGTCGTATCTGTGCGAATAGAAGATATCTACATAGTCTAACTTTAGCCTTTGCAAACTTTGATTCAGGCTGGCAATTAAATATTTTCTGGAGCCCCAGTCGCCATAAGGTCCCGGCCACATCTCATGTCCTGCCTTAGTACTGATAACCAGTTCATCCCTGTAGGCTGATAACTGATTTTTCAGAATTTTACCGAAATTTCTCTCAGCACTACCGTAAGGAGTACCGTAGTTATTTGCTAAATCGAAATGAGTGATGCCGTGATCGAATGCAAACTGAATCATTTTTTGAGCTTCAGCAGCATCATCCACATCGCCAAAGTTGTGCCACAACCCGAGTGAAATACGCGGCAACTTCAGCCCGCTTTTTCCGCAATACTCATAACCTACGGAGTTTGAGTAACGGTCTGCAGCCGGTTTATAATTATCTTTGGGCATAAGAATCCTGAATTTTAAAACTTTACTGAAGGAGCTTTTTCGGTTCCTTTTTCAGCCTCGAAATAGGGTTTCTTTTCAAAACCAAACATATTTGCAAATATCACTGCAGGGAATCGTTGAATGATAGTTGTGTAGTTTTGCGCTACTTCATTATACCTGCTTCTTTCTACCGAGATCCGGTTTTCAGTACCTTCCAGCTGTGCTTGCAGTTCGAGGAAGTTTTGATTGGCTTTTAATTCAGGATAGCTCTCTTTTATCATGATTAGTTTTCCCAAAGCTGAAGTTAATTCTCCCTGAGCAGCCTGATATTGTTGTAATTTCTCGGGAGTTAGTGTCTTGGCATCCATGGTTACCTGAGTTGCTTTGGCCCGAGCTGCTATAACTCCTTCCAAAGTAGAACTTTCGTGAGTTGCATATCCTTTTACTGTTGCCACTAAGTTTGGGATTAAATCCGACCGGCGTTGGTATTGACTTTCAACATTTGCCCATTGGCTGTTGACTTTCTCTCTTTCAGTAACTAATTTATTGTAAGTAGAAATTCCACTGAAAATAGCGAGTATTAAAACTGCAGCTATTGCTATTAAAATAATAGAACTTTTTTTCATTGCTATAAATGTTTATTTATTTGTTTGAATGAATGAAAACAAAAAAAGAAATTATATAAGATTTGTAGATTGAATCTCGAATACTACCAACCGCTTGTGGCTCCACCACCACCAGACATACCACCGCCAAAGCTACCTCCGCCTCCTCCAAAGCTTCCGCCACCAAAGCCTCCACGTCCACTAAAGAGTCCACCTGCAATTGCACCTCCCACTATGGCTCCATCGGTATGGCTTAACCTTGGAATGTTGTGATTATCATTTTCTTCGTAACCGCAAAACTTACAACGGTAAGTGGTTCTTTCTGTCCCGCTACTAATATAGGTTGGAGCTACAATTGTTCGTTTATCGGACAAGATAAATGCTTTCGTGCCACATTTAGGACATTCTGAATAAGCACTGGGTTTATCCAGCGAAAAAATAGCTTCATTGGCACATTTATCACAGACAAAAACATCATAATCAATAGCATGTAGTTTTTCTTCAAATTGTTGTGCCAGTTTAAGATGTGCATCTTCTTGCTTTTCGGATAGAATATGCATTTGTCCATCGCAGGCGTTGCATGGAATGGGGGCTCTGCGAATCTTAATCATCATTAATCGTCCGTAGATATTTGCCGGAAGGGTTGTAAATGGTATGGGGATAAGTAACAGAATCAATATCGGATGAGTTGAAAGCAACAAAATGCCGATAAATCCAACAACCGGAATGATGATAGAAATCATACTGGTAATGCCGGCTTTCTGAGTTTTTATTGCTTTGTATCGGGCTATATTGCTCGGGAGTTTTGGGTTGTTTTTTACTTTTGTAATAGCATTCACAATTAATATCCAGACCAGCAGCGCTATGACTAAATACACTCCGATTGCTATCGGTAATATCTCGTTCCATGCTATCGGTTCTTCTTTAGGTGCTTCGGGTATCGGTTCTTTTCGGATAATGCTTCCGATGCGTTCAACACCGGCCGTTATACCAGCATCATAATTGCCTTTTTTAAATTCGGGAGTTATTGATTGGGCTTGTATGCGCAGACAAATAGCATCCGGCAAAATACCTTCTAATCCATATCCAGACTCGAAAGTGATTTTTCGTTGATTCAGTACAAATAAAACGAGTAACCCGTTGTCACGTTTTGCCTGACCTACTCCCCATGCCTTAAAAAGATCTGTTGCAAAGGGTTTTAATTCGTTGCTGCCTATTGAATTTACTGCTACAATCGTTACTTCTGCTCCCGTCTCCGATTGAAGCGCATCCAAATAGGCATTTACATCCTGAACAGTTTTTGTTTTTAATATCCCATCAGGATTACTTACAAAGGCGTGCTTATTAGCCGCTTTGGGGTTAGGTATGCTTTGAACTGTATAATCTGCTGCAAAAGTATATCCTGAAAGAGTACATAAAAAGATAACAAGTAGCTTTTTCATAAGATTAGATATTGAACTTGATCCCTTAAGAGAAGTTGTGAATTAGTATGAATCCATCAGATTTATATCAAAAATCAAAACCGAATTAGGTGGTATTTTTGTATAGCTTGTACTGGTTCCGTAGCCCAAGTTGCTTGGTATATAGAGTTTTATGTGTCCTCCATTATGAATCTTAGGTAGTGCTTCCTGCCAGCCTGCAACTGTCCCTGACAAACTAAAAGTAGCTGTACTGTCTCCGTAGACATTATCGAAAACATTACCATTAATTAACGATCCCTTGTACTGAACCACCACATAATCATTTATATTGGGCTGACGATTTTTCTCCCAACCTTTATTGATAATTTGATAACTCAATCCTGTACTGGTGGTATAAAAGTTGGAGTCTTTCTTATGAGCTTCAACAAATTTAGTTAACCATTGGTCGTTTGCTATTTTCCAATCTATCCATTCATCATTTTTACAAGCCGATAGAATGATTAAAAGCATAAAAGTAAGTAAGAAGCCGATAGAAATACGTTTCATATTTGTAGTTAATTTGTGATATGTTTTCTGTTACTTGTTTTCGTAATTGATTGCGATAATCAAAAAGCGCTTCGTGTTTTATTCGTTATTTGAGTACTGTTTTCACTAAATGATAAGCTGAGCTTATTTTTCAAATTTAAAAGAGAAGCTTCCAACACGATTTCCGTCTATGAAGAATTCAGCTCTGTACATGCCTTTGGGCAGTATCTCTCCAATCTTCCAAAATATAACATCGTTTTTTGCGTCGCCGGTAAATTCAAAATTTTTAGTGGCCGAGTATGCTATTTCTTTATTTTCAAAAGTGAATACATTGTTTGGACTTTTTGTAAGTACTTCGCCATCAGGGCGTGTAATTCTTAAGTATATTGTTTTGTCGCCAGGCTGAGCTGTAACGTTTTTAGATACTGTGTAACTGAATTGCAAGTTGGCTGTTTGTGTAAACCAACCAGTTTTTTTGCCTTTGCTGTTAAGCGGTGTCATGCTGAAATTGGTAACTTCCATGATAGAAGCTCTGTTTACAACCTGATTGAGTGATTCTTTATCTTTGGACAACTGTTGTACGGTTTCCGTTGCAGCCTGATATTTTTTATGTACTTCTACATTTTCATTGCGGAGCATTTTGTTTGCACTGTTCAGAGAGTCAATCTGATTTACATATTGAATCATTACCATGCGCACGGTGGCCAGTTCCTGTTTCAACTGAGCAATACGGCGTGCATTGGTCGATTTGGTGACCCGTAATTCGTCCAATAACTGTTGAACTTTTGTTTTTTTGTTATCCAGTAATTTTACTAGTGAGTCGTTTTTAATATTTGATGTGTAGCCTGAAAATTCCTGATTGAGGTTAGAGTATTCTTTCTCAACCTGTTGTTTTTCAAAGTTCATTTGTTCAACAATCTCTGCCATTTCTGCATCTTTCTGATTGGCTTTTCGCACGAAATAGATTACGGCAATTCCTAAGATTGCAACTATTACCGCCGCAATCGTGATAATTGTAAAATTTTTCTTTTTAATTGAATCCATAATTTTTGATTGTAATTTCTAAAGCAATGGTACAACTTTTTCCAGTTTGATGCCCCGTGAACCTTTTATCAACACATACTTGTTGCAGATAGGTTGATTTTTTATATAACTTATTAATTCTGTAACTTCGTCGAAGCAGGTATAAGGGCTATTGGTACTCCGAAAATTATTTCCTACCAACAAAACATCTGTCAGCTTATTTTGTTGCAATAAATCAATAATGCCCTGGTGCTCAGCTTTGCTTTGTTCGCCAAGTTCCAGCATGTCTCCCAGAATAAGTGTTTTAGCATCAACATTCATTTGAGCAAAGTTTAAAATTGCTGCTTTCATGCTGGTCGGGTTGGCATTATATGTGTCAATAATCAATTTGTTACTTGCTGTAACAGTTAATTGTGACCTGTTGTTCTGCGGGTTGTATTTTTCCAACCCGGCAGTTAAATCTTTTTCGCTCAGTCCGAAGTATTCTCCAATGGTTACAGCTGACAAAACATTCTCTGCGTTGTACGCACCTATAAGTTTAGTGCTGATGTTAAAACTCTCGTTTTTGCCGATAAAACATTTCATTTCCAGAAAAGGTGAGCAATCGGTAACCTCAGCTTTTATTCTACAGCCAGAGTTTTTATCCAGACTATAGCGAATTACATTTTCGTTATTGAAAATAAAACCCGCTTCAGCAGCCATTTTAATCAGAAACTCATTGCTTTCATTGATAAATATGGCTTTGTCTGCTTTGTAAATGTATTCGTAAAGCTCACGTTTTGTTTTTTTTACGCCGTCAAAAGAACCGAATCCTTCGAGGTGAGCCATGCCTACATTGGTAATGATACCGTAATCGGGTTCTGCAATTTCGGCCAGCGCCTTGATCTCTTCGGGATGGTTAGCGCCCATTTCAATTACAGCAATTTCGTGCTCGGGCTTCAGTTGAAGCAATGTGAGCGGAACTCCTATATGATTATTCAAATTGCCCTGAGTGAAAAGAATGTTGTATCTTTCTTTAAGAACAGCAGCAATTAATTCTTTTGTTGTGGTTTTGCCATTCGTACCGGTAATTCCGATAACTTTTGTTCCCAGCTGCCTGCGGTGATACGTGGCAAGTTCTTGCAGGCTTTCCAAAACGTTTTCAACCAAAATAAAACGTTCGTCAATGGCATATTCAGCTTCATCCACTACTGCATATGAACATCCGTTTTTTAAAGCAGAAAGGGCAAAAGCATTAGCGTCAAAATTATCTCCTTTCAGCGCAAAAAAAAGTGAACCAGATGGGCAAATACGACTATCTGTACAAATTGTTGGATGTTGTAGATATGTTTGGTATAGTTGCATTCTGTAATTCTATTTATTGCCTAATTAGTTGCAAAAATAATCATTATCCGATAATTTAACGTCAATTAATCAATTAATAAATAATAATGAAGGATTAATTATTGTAATTAGTTTTAAATTAAAACTTTATAGCTCCTGCGTGCATGGTTCTAATTCAAAAAAAATGACTAAATCCTTTCATAGCGGGTTTAGTCATTTCCTGCAGTATTGTTATAATTTAAAAGTCATAAGCAACAGAGAAATACCAGCCTTTTTGGTGTAAGTTACCAGCACCTGCTTTGTACAGGTTGTTCAACCCGAAATCATAAGTGGCTTTGATTTGATATTTTTTCCACTGTATACCGCCACCTACTCCAATTTGAAGATTAACGCGGTTTAAGATATCATCCTTGTATAAGTCATAATTGGCAGAAGGAATGAGACTTACAGTTGAAGTCGCTTTCATTGTCTGAAACATTCCGACATTGATATTAGGTCCGGCAAATCCGAATACCTTAAGCGTTTTAGACAACGGAAGTGTATAAATCGCACGAGCCGGAATGTCTAATGAATGTCCGTTGGTAATGTATCGCACGTTGGTTGAATTCGGATACCCCTGCAAATTATCAGAATATACGTAATTATAGAGTACGCCGGTCAACAGGCTGAAATTATGTTTTAGTTTAAACTCAGCAGTTCCACCAAACTTCACGCCTTTAAAATAGGTAGATAGTCCTTGTCCCTTGAAATCTGATAAGGAACTTATACCGGTAGTAAAATAACTTTTTGGATTATTGTACCCTATTTCTAAGCGGTAAGTAGTCTGAGCACTAGTAGTGCAAACTGCAGCAAGTAAAGCGATAATAAAGATTGATTTTAATGCAGATTTCATGTTATTGGAGATAAAAAATTGTGTAATTTTTTGTGATGACAAAGATAGATTTTTTTAATGGTAACTACATTATTGGATGAGCAACTTACTGTATATATTATCTGTTTTTAACTAACTTGAACCGTGTTGTTAACTTGTTTTCAGGATTTGAGCTTTATTTCCAACCAATAGGATTGTTTGCTTAACGGTTTTGAGGGCTAAATTCAGTAGCTCGCAAGGCAATTTGCAGAAATGATGCACCTCGCTTAACTCGTTTATTGCCCGTGCGATTTGTATCTTAGACATCAACACCCAATATCAGTTTTAGTCCGTACCCCACCAAAAATGAGAAGGTCGCAACTCCCAAACTAATAAAAGTCATTTCGAAAAAGCGGGCTTTGAAATTTAAATCTTTGGCCACAGAGATATAGTAATTAAAACAGAAAATGATTAATACTGCCGTTGCAAGAGTAATTGTCAATGCAATAAATGGGCTGGTTAGAAGTAAAAACGGAAGTATCAACAGAATTACGGTAAAAAAGTAAGCTACACCCGTATAAACAGCCGACTTTTTTGCTTTATCGTCTCCTTCGGCTTTAGATGACAAATAATCTGATGAAGCCATAGAAAGAGCCGCCGAAATACCTGTTACCAAACCTACCAGCGATATGATTCTGGTATCGCTAAGTGCCAATGTAAATCCGGCCAGCGCTCCAGTAAGTTCAACCAATGCGTCGTTTAATCCCAATACTATTGAACCTACATACTTTAAGCCTTCTTCATCGAGCATGTTTAGTAGTTCCTTTTCGTGTCTTTTTTCATCTTCGGATATTTGTTTGGTTTCCGGAAAATCTACTGCTAAATCGTCGTATGTTTTTGACCCGGTTCCCTCTTTCTTTTCCATAAGTTTCAGTACGAACGACAATCCTAGAAGGCGCGCCATTGTCACGGTCTTGAATATTTTCCAACCATCGGGCTGTATGTCCACACCTGTTTTCGATCTCCAGTATTCTGCATGTTTTTTCTCTTCGTTGCCTATTCTTCTGAGCACTTCGGCGTTATTTTTATCTGTTGCTCTGTCTGCCAGTTGCGTATAAATATGATACTCGGTAATTTCGGCCCGTTGAGCCGATATCGCCATTTTTTGCCACTTTGATTCCATATTCTTATTGTATTACATTATTGACTTTCTGTTTGATAGTACAAAAATAAAGAGAAATTTACTCCCCAAGAAGTTTTTAGAGGAATAATAAATCTATACTGTAATTCACAGAATCTATGATGACAGGATAAAATGTAACAGGCAGTTTGAGATTTTTTTGTGTAAACCCCGTTTTTTAATTACTTTTGAATATCATATTAAGAAAATAACATCTTTACATAGCCTTATGAATATCAATCAATTCAATAACATATTCTTTATTGGTGTAGCCGGTACCGGTATGAGTGCCATTGCACAATATCTGCGCGGCATTGGTAAAAACGTGAGTGGTAGCGATCGCTATTTTTTGCCGGGCACGCCAAATGAAACCCGCGAAAAACTCGAAGCAGAAGGCATTCTGTGTTTTTTGCAGGATGGAAGTGGCATTACCGCCCAAACCGATTTAGTGGTAGCGTCTACTGCCATAGAGGATACGGTTTTTGAAGTGCAAAAAGCCAAAGAGCTGAATATTCCCATTCTGCGGCGTTCGGAAGTGCTGGCGCTGATAGCTGAAAGCAAAAAAACGATTGCAGTAGGAGGTACCTCGGGCAAGAGCACTACTTCGGCCATGATTTTTGATATCATGCAATATGCAGGACTGGAACCGAGTATTATCAGCGGTGCAGGTCTGACGAGCATTATCCGCGAAGGAAAAATAGGAAATGCTAAGGTGGGCAAGGGCGAATGGTTGGTGATAGAGGCCGACGAAAGTGATGGCTCCATCGTGCAATATCACCCCGAAATAGGTTTGCTGCTCAATATTGACAAAGATCATCAGGAAATAGATGAACTGATGCAGATTTTCGGAACTTTCCGCGATAATACGAAAGAGATTTTTATTACCAACCGATCCAATAAGCTGGCTGCGAAACTATCGGTATCTGCGGCCAATGATTTTGCTACAGCAGCGAGCGAAGGTGCAGGTTACACGGGAACAGATTTTATACAGAGCGGCTTGCATATTCAGTTTAGCGTCAACGGTTCGACAATAAAGATGAACACCGTGGGAGTGCATAATATGGAGAATGCGCTGGCAGCACTGGCTGTTGTACACAGGTTGGGGGTAAGTTTTGACACGGCTGCCGAAGCGTTGGTTCAATACGAAGGAATTTATCGTCGCCACCAGATTATCGGCGAAAAGCATGGTGTGTTGCTGATTGATGACTACGCGCATAATCCGGCTAAATGTGCTGCATCCATTGCGGCCTGTCAGCCTGTAGCACCTAAGTTAATAGCGTGGTTTCAGCCGCACGGTTATAAACCTACCCGTTTCTTGCGCGATGATTTTGTACACGATATTGCAGCCGTTTTACGCCCTCAGGACGAAATATGGATGAGCGAGATCTTTTATGCAGGAGGTTCGGCTGTAAAAGATATATCGGCTAACGACCTGATAGAAGACCTGAAAAAGCTTGGTAAAAATGCATTTTTTGTGGAAGACAGAAACAACCTGACAGAAGCCATAAAACCGCATCTCGAATCCCAAACGGTTTTACTGCTTATGGGAGCTCGAGATCCGAGTCTGGAAGTTTTTGCCAAAGAAGTTTTTGACAAGTTGTAGCCGCTGTTTTGGTAACGGATACAGCATTGTCATAGTTTAAGGACAGCCCTACCTCCCCCGTATCAACCGGAAAAGTATCGAAATGATGGCGATAACCAGTAATATGTGAATAACTCCGCCCAAGCTGAATGCAAAGAAGCCGATAGCCCAGAGGATAATGAGTATTAATGCTATTGTATAAAGTAGATTGCTCATATTGTATAATTGTTTGTTTTGTTGTTAGTTTCAAAGAATGTGTGACAGTGTTTTTGCCCGGCGCATTATTTCAGTACGGAGACGGACAGATAGAAACTTATCACTCCATTGGTAGAATTAGGAATTGTGTAATCATTGCCCTGAAAAGAGCTCGTTTTCCCAACTTTGGTTAATCCCAGGGTATAGCGCATACCCATTGTTATTGTTTCAATGTCTATGCCTGCTCCAAGCGCAATGCCCGCATCGATTCGGTTGAAATTATTCATATTCAGGTTCTGCTCAAAATTAAACAGGTGGACGTTCGCTTTATTGGTAACATTATTATCAATTAAGTAAGCTACGTATGGACCGGCGTGCAGACTTAATCGTTTCGTGACATTTATAACACACAAAAGTGGTAGTTCCAGGTATTTCAGGTTAAAGTTGACGGTGCCATCTGCCAACGTATTGTTATAAGTGATAGTTGATCCTTTGGTGCTTAAAACCAATTCCGGCTGAAATGCAAGAATACTTGTTACCGGTATTTTGGCGAAGAAACCTGCATTGAAACCCGATATTATATCCGACTTAAGTGCATCCTTTGTATAAAGACTCGAAAAATTCGCAGCTCCTTTAATGCCTATTTCCGTAGTGTTGGATGCTTGTCCGCTACAGGGAGAAAATCCCCCTGTAGTGAATAAGAGACAGACAATCAGGATGAGATTTTTCATTTATTGCAGGAGCATCAGAGTGCCGATATGATTTTGTGAAGCTCATCTT
>Ga0302284_1000724_pt1 | contig 15048 bp, 30 predicted proteins | sample III_Fen_E2_1_FD_198760 | JGI IMG/M metagenome (GOLD analysis project Ga0302284, IMG submission 198760) | Peat permafrost microbial communities from Stordalen Mire near Abisko, Sweden - III_Fen_E2_1 | ecosystem: Environmental > Terrestrial > Soil > Wetlands > Permafrost | place: Sweden: Abisko...
GTTTGACGGCAGGAGGCAATTGTTTGAATGTACGCCCGCTATTGCTTTAATATATAGATAGTTATATATCTTTATTGAATTGATGTATCTATTCAATAAAAATTTTTAGATATAAAAAAAGGTGTGAATAAATTTCACACCTTTTTAAATACATATACTAATAATTTCATTTTAAATTCATTATTTTTACGTCGTTAAAACACATACTGAAATGACAAATAAAAAACAAACATCAAAACAAGTAGCAAGTGATGCAGGTAAAGCATTGAGCAACCCTAAAAGTAGTAAATTAGTTAAAGAACTTGCAGCAAGCGATTTGGCACAAGCAAGAAACAAAAAGAAATAACTTTAACATTCTATTACTTTCATTTTCTTATAGTTAAGTCGAGGATTTGAATATCCCCCCTTGCTCTTGCTGTGTATGTTTGTTTAGGTTAGTATATTTATTCCTTTTCAAAGTCGTGAGTAAAGAAATCAAATAGATTCTTATTGTATGATTCACTGTATTGTTTATAGTACTTACCTGATAACTTATTACTATCTCTATTAACAAGAAACTTATTCATTATAAACCCATCAAAACCATTATTAAAACCATCGTTACTTTTATTACAATACCATATAATCTGCTCTCTTTGTGAGATATAAAACTTATACTCAACATCACCTAATAATAGTTTAAGTTCTAATACCTTATCTTGTTTATTCTTAAATACATCTGGATAAGTATCTTGTTTAGTTAGTGTAATCTTACTTATAATCTTATTAACAACATCCTTAGGAATCTTATTACCTCCTTTAAATTTGTTTTTTAACTTCTTAATATCCTTCATATTAGTATATGTTTCATTAAGAGTATATTTAGTTTCAAGTTTGTTGTTTATTTTATATTCAATTTGTTCCTGTTCTGATTTTATTATTTTAAATCTTTTTTCAAAAACTTCTTTGCTAATATTATAATCTAATTTATCATTAAAAGCATCACCTTCTTTTTTCTTACTTTTTTCTAATTCCTTTCTTAGTTGTATTATCTCTTCACTTAATACTTCAATTTGTTTTTTCATCTGTTTATCATCTAATTTTTCAATCAATTTATCTTCAAACATAAACAGAATAATTTGCTGTATAATATATTCAAGTTTGTCTATATTAATACCTACATTATCACAAGGTTCTTTATATCTTTTACTTAAACACATATATCTATTATCATTCAAATCTTCTCTTTTATGAGGAAAATAATGACGAATTATTCCTTTATTCAAACAACAACCACAAACTATTTTTTGAGGTTCTAATAAATATGAATATTTATTGTGTTTATCAGCTTTATTGTAATTTGAATGTAATAGATTCTCAACTTTTTTAAATTCATCATGTTCAATAATTTTAAGTTTAGGAAAAGGTAATAATTCATAAACTGGTCGCTGTAACTTTTTACCATTTTTTATTACAACTTCATCATTTTTTATTACATCTTCATAGTGTGTTCTTCGCCTTCTTAATCCAGTATATATTGGGTTTTTCAAAATTGAATAAATTGTACCATCTACAAAAATACTTCTATTTTTATATTCACTTTTATTTAATCCATCTTTTTTTATTTGTTCAGTTCTTGTTATTATTGTTTCATCAGCGTTAATAATATTACATATTTTTTGTGTTCCGTTTCCTTCCAAATAAAGCCTAAAAATCATTTTTATTGTTTCGGCTTCTTTTTCATTAATAATCAATTTTTTATTCTCATCCTTAGTATAACCCAGAGGATAATTTGAAGAACCGCCAGCATTACCTGATTTTATTGAATCTCTTATTCCTGAAATTGAACGAAATTTAGTTGTTTCAAGTTCATAACCGTTTATAGATGTTAAAATTGAAATAATTAATTTTGAACTATGATTTATTGATTTGTCAGGGTTTAGTGTTGTTATATTTTCTTTAAGTGAAATTAATCCAATCTTTTTCAAATCAAGATTTTCAATAGTTTCAAGAATGTATGATGTTCGTCCTAATCTGGATAATTCACTTACTATTAAAAAATCAAATTCGTTTGGATGTTCATCAATGAATTTTTCCAGTTCTGTTAGAACTGGACGGATTTTCATTGTTCCGTGTTCAATTTCTTCAAATTTGGTATCAAGTAACTCAATTCTTTCTATTCTACAGTATTCTTTAATATCTGCTACTTGTCTCTCATTTGATTGACTACCAGTACTTACACGAGCGTAATAAATTGCCTTCATATCAATAATGTATAAAATACGAAGCAAATATAAGGAATTAAAACACCACCACAAAAGAAAACGCTACGTCGCTTGCATTTATATTTGTGGCGGTGATTTCAATATTTCTATATTTATATATAAACCTGTATGACAATGTATTAAATATATTTTTAATCTTTTATTTTTAAATATTTTTATTCAGATTTACCTTTGTGCCGTAGAAGATAAAAATGAAATATTCACTAAAAATAAATAAAAATAAGATGAGAAAGACAAAAAGTGTTGAAAGAGTTGAAAAAATCGTCGAGTTAAACGGTAGAAAGTATTGCGTGTTCTGTGAAATGATTTGTGAAAAATCATTTGGTGAAACTACTGTTCATTACATAGAAGTAGTTGATGAAAAATTATTAAAAGAAGTGTATGAATTATTAACAATTAAAAATTAAATAAAATGAGCAGAAAAAGACAAAACCCAGTAAAAAATGTACTGAGCAAAGAATTTCAGACATTAAATGATGAACTAAACAAAAAAATTGATGAAAGTATTAAGTTACTTATTAAATGTGTTGAAACTGTACTAAATGATGAAAGAGTATTAAAGACACTAAAGTTAAATATGAGTGTTGAAGTATTGAAACAATCTATTCCAACAATTATTAACAATGAAAAAGAAAAGTTTTTAGATTTATTTGTTAAATGTTGTCAATCTGCTGAAAAACATTTTCCTAATGTAACTGATGTTAATATTATTTGTGGTCTCGGTGCAATAAAATTTATTAACGAGATTGATAATATCACTAAATGTGTTGAAGTAAAAAAATAATAATTAAAAATTAAATAAAATGAGCAGAAAAAGACAAAACCCAGTAAAAAATGAATTTAATGAAAAACAAATTGATGAACTTAGATTAGACTTAATCAAAAGTATTGAAATATTATTGAATGATGAAAAGTCTATTATTAAAATGAACTTATCTAATGATGTTGCAATATTGAAACAAGCGATACCAATGATTATTAATAATGATGTAAAAAATAAAATTCATGATTATTATATGTGCGTCAAAATTTCAGAATCATTTGCAATTGAATGTTGCAAAGATGAAAAATTAACAGATTATGAAGTTTATTTGGCAACAATCAAATTTTTTGCTTTAATGAAATTTATTAAATCAATTGATAATAGTATGAAATGTATTGAAGTAAAAAAATAAAAAACAATTAACAATCAAATTATTACTATAAAAATGTAATAATTTGATTGTTTAAAAAATTAAAAAAATGAGCAGAAAAAGAGTAAAAGTTTAAAATGATAATTGGTCTAAAGAATTAGTCAATTTTATAATGTATGATGGAAAACTATTAACAAAAAATGAAAAAAATATATATAATAATTTTTTGAATACAGATATGACAGAAGAAGAACTGAAAAGAAAAATGAACAACTTAAAATAAAAATTAAAAAGATGAAAGAAAATGATTTAAAATAATTGGAAATAGTAGTTAATATATACTACGGATTAAATGATGAAACAGATGAAATTGTATTTGATGAAGATTCAATGAGAGAAGAGTTTGAAGAAAAATTAAACGAATTATTAATTGAAAACGATTTTGAAAACCAAAATGATTTTGAAAATTGGTGGTTAAAAATAAGTAATAATAATTTGGTGGTTAAAAATAAGTTCCTTTAATTAGCCGATATTATTAATATTTAAAAATTTACTATTATGAAAATCGTTATCGAGTTGACAAAAGAACAGGTGGTAAAAGTAATTGAAAAACAAACAGAGGCATTAAAAAAAGTTAAAGATGCTGCTATTGCTAATGCAGAAAAGAAATTTGAAGATGAAGTAAAAAAACTTGAAAAGAAGTTTAAGACTGGCTATGTAGATGTTGATGAAAGTGAAAGTGATGTAGTTGTTGAAAAACCTGCTGATGATTATTTGAAAATTTCACGACAAATTGCTGCACAATTAAACAAGGCAAAAAAATCCGGTAATGCTGAATTAGTTGCACAACTTGAAGCAAAAAGAAAAGCAAATAATGAAAAGTTTGGCAAAACTTCAAGAAAGTAATTCAATTAATAGTTGAATAAAAAAAGCCCCAGAAATGGGGCTTTTTTTATTATGTTTATTTATTCATTACATCAGATAATGATGTTTTCAATATCATCAATAGAAACAAGTTCAGTTGGAAGAATTACATTAAAACCTGGAAGGTTCAAGACTTGTACATAACATCTATTTGTAATCTCATTATAGTTTGTAACAGTAAAGATTAAATCTTCTTCACCCAGTTGAGGATTTTTGAATTTAACAGGTTTTGAAAAATCAATTGTATTCATTTGTAACTTATTAATATGGACAAATATAACAATATTACCCAATAAAATATTGAAACATCAACATATTATTTAAAACTTTCTACCAATTCTGATGTTTGTTCAGCAATATGTGCATAATTGCGAACATAATAGTTTATCACAACAAATTGTTGATAAATTATTGGTTGGATATGTTGAATGAATGGCTCTGCTTCAAATTTACCATCTATATTTGAACAATTATTGACCACTACAAAATATGTCCAAACAAATATTGACCACATTCGGAGAAAGGATAAGGCAATTCAGAGAGGAACAAAAACTTCCTCAAAGAAAAGTTGCTGCACTTTTGACATTGATACTTCACTTCTTGCAAAGTATGAACGCAACGAAAGACAACCATCAAAAGAATTAATTAAAAAGATTGCACTCTGAAACTTTTATGCTCTTTATCAAAAGCTCTATTAATCTCAACTTTTGTCATTTTTGCCATGTAACCATTCTTAATTACATTGTCAAGTAATACTTTGAAACAAAGTATTACAGTTGGTTGAGACATTCTTTTGTCTAAATAATTTTGTAGATATTGATTTGGCATAATGTGCCAAAACTACGAAATAATTTATACATAATTACAAATTTCCAACTCAAATACACCTTACTTTTATTTTTTGTGCATTTTATGGTGGCACTTCTCACAAATGGACATCAAATTATTATAATCAAATCCTAGCCACTTAATTTGTTGAATATCGTTACCTTGTAGAAATGGTGTGATATGATGCACTTCAACTGCTGCTGTAATAATATCTTCTTTTAAACACTCCTCACAAAGTGGATTCATTGATAATTTGTAAAGTCTTAATCTCACCCATTTTGCAGTATTGTAGATGTATTTTTGTGCGATTTGTTTGTTTCCTTCTGCTGGTTTGTTTCGTTTTAGTTTGTAAATAAAAGCCACATATTTTAATTATTTTCTAAAAGTCTGAATTTTTGTGCGACTTTTTTCTTTACTAATCTTCTTCCTTTTTTAATTCGTGATTTTAGGGTACTCAAGTTTATATTAAGTTCTTCAGCCATTTCGTTATACGTCATACCTTCAAATTCACGCATAATTAAAACAATCTTGAATTTCTCTTCCAGTGAATAGATTACTTTTTTAATAATATCAGCTTTAATTGTGAATATTTTTTGTTCTTCAATTAAATAACTTTCATCATTAAAAGGTATTCTTTCTTGGTATGAATGATTATCTGGTACTTCAATATCTATTGATATTGTTTTAATTTTATTGCGTTTGAAATCTGCTTTAATTTTATTCTCAGCAATAGTCCATATCCAAGTTTGAACACTTGATAATTCTTTATTGAAAGTGTGAGAATACAATAACGCCTGAATAAATGCATCTTCAACTAAATCATCTAAATTGTCATTATTATACCTTCTCAAATTATGCAGCATTTTAGGTTTGAATTTATTATATACTTCAGTGAAATTCCTTCCAGTTAGTTCTTCAAATTTAGTTTCAACATTCACGTTTAGTTTTTATTTTTTCTATTATCAATAAATAAGTATTTCAACTTATCTGCGATAATTTGGTCTTCATCTGATAATTCAGTCGGGTAGTAATCTTTGTATTCAATACACTTAATATATTTGATTTCTTTTCTTTTTGTTTTGAGAAATTGTTTTAATATTTCAACAGTAGGTTGAGGAATATTCAACTCTAAAAAATAAAGTATTTTGTTGTTGAAATTATCCTCACAACTACATGAATTACTAATTTTGTGTTTATCACTGAATTTACAATAGTTTGTAAACAATTCAGTGTAATTTTCTTTAATCAGGTTATACGTTTCTTTGGTCATTTTTACTTGATTAGTTTTATAAACTCCTCAAAATCTATCACAACGTAGGTATTCGTGCGATTCCGCTTGAATATAAGTGCGGGTTGAGTGTTTGGTAGGGTGTTAGCTTCGGCTTGCGCTAAACAAGCCCAAATTGAAATGGATTCTTGATTTTTACATTCTATTGAGTATGGTATTTGCTTTCTGGCAGCGGGTGACAATTTAATATCCGTACCATTCTGCGAGCCGATTGCACACGTTACATCGTCAGACTCTAAATCAGGAAATTCAAGTCTTAATCTATCTCTTACATAGTCCTGTAAACGGTGTCCTTTTTGTTTCGCAGATTTTCTGGTAATGGTCACTCATTTGAATTAATTTTTACATCAGTACAATAAGTGTAGTAATCGTTTTCATTTGATTGTAATTCTTCTTTATTTTTCCACCAGTAATAATTTATGTAGTCTTGTGTAATTGTGCGAATAATAAAACTAACGTTACAATCCTCTATTTCTGCGATACTTTTCAAATCAGCAACTAATTCTTTTGGTAGTTTAATTCCAACAAACTCTTTTCTTTCTTTCAATTTGATTTCATTATTTTTTTAAGTTTTTGTTTTCTATTTTCTTTTGTAATCTTTATTGTTAGTTCATTAAATATTTGATTTAAAGTTGTAGTGTAACCTAAGCCTTTTTTAAGATAAAACATCGTTGAATAATCTGCTTTTTTCATAACTTGATTGGTTGTTTTACGAAATAATACATCATACCTGCCCAAGCATCATTAATTCTTTTTGCTCTATGCTGTAGCATCCTAATACATAATATTACTTCTTCTTTATCATCTGTTAATTTGTAACCATTTTTTCCACTGATAATAGGATAACCATTTTTTCTTAATAAATTAATAACAGTTCTTAGCATTGAACTTTGTTTTAATTCTGGTAATATTTTACCAATTTCTTCTGATTTAATATAACCATCAGTTGAAGCCAATAATTTAATTAAATTTTCATAAGTAGTTTTTTTGATTTCTTCATTTTTCATTTCATTTTAGTTTTTTTGGTAAAGGTTTTCGTTTTTACCTTTTGTTTCTATATATATATAATTGTTTCTTCTACCTTTAGTATATCTTGCAGTTTTTTAGTAATTATTTTATATGATTTATATCATATTTTAGAATTGTCTTAAATTAGTTAATCTAATATTTATTGGTATATCACTCCATTGATTATTTTTTCCTAATAATATATTATATTGATTTGCTATTGCACGTTTAGCAAGTTCTGTATAATACGGTAATGCTTTATTGTATTTTATTTCATCAAATTTATTCCAATTTTGAAATAATTGTAAATATGCTGATTGCTTACAGTCATTATAATCATCAATATCATTATAAGAAAATTTGTGTATTAAATTATCAACTATTAATATTAATTGTTTTTCTAATCCTTTTGTTAATTTACCTTTTGCTTTTGAAATAATAATATTATATACCAAATCATTATCGTTTATATAATTTGTTCTTTTCATTTTTTTCAATTTATTTTCAATTTATTTTCAATCTTTTTAATGTCTTACAATCTTCTAAATCATCAAAGTAAACATATCTAAATTCATTATCTTTTTCACCTTTATTAATACCTTTATGAAATTTATCTGGATTATTATTAATAAATTCATATAATTCTTTAGTTTCAATTCTTGCTCCCTCTACAAACTTATCAGTCTCTTTATCGTAATATGCTTGGATTGTAAAAAAAGGATAAATTGAACCATCGTTTAAAGATGCTTTTCTTTTCTTTAATTCAGTATCACCATCATAAAAAGTTTTAGAACGAATTGAAAATGAAGCCCAATTAATTTTTTGAATTCTTGAAGCAACTCCATATATAGCATTTCCTTTTTTAATTAAAATATCAACACCTGCAAATTGGTCTAACCATTCATCAGTAGTATTTTCACGTTTTTCTAAATGATGATATTCATAATCATTTAAAAAAAGGTCACAAACCTCAATTATATGAGTTTGTGACCAATTAGAGTTGTTTAAATTATTCATAAATATTAGTTTTTTTTATAATAATTTTAGGGTCAAGTTTAATCATTCTATCTAATATAACCTGACAATATATTGGACTTAATTCTATACCATAACATTTTTTATTCAGTTGATGTGCTGCCACCATTGTTGAACCACCACCAATAAAATAATCTAAAATTATTTTACAATCAGGAAAGTATTCTTTAATACAATAATCTACTAAAGCTATTGGTTTTTGAGTTGTATGAATTCTTTTTTCTCCATGCTCACTACCTTTCATCATTCCTTTCCATAAATGCCTAAAAATTCTAATAGAATTGAAATTAGACTTAACCCATGCTAATTCACAATCAGAATTAAAATCTCTTTGTTTTTCTTCTACTCTTTTATCCCAAACTAACCAGTTTGCAGTCTCTGGTAATGAGTGACAATAATAATTAGCTCCAAACCAAACTTGAACAGGAATATCTTTGTTAATATTATGGTTAAAAGTATCTATTGCATATTGAGTTGAATCATCTTTAAAGTCTGGTAAAATATTACATTCGGACATTCCAATTCTACTACTTCTATCTCCCTTTTCATTAATTCCATACGGAGGGTCTGTAAATATCATATCAACTTTTTCATTATTCATAAGAGCATTTACAAATTCAATAGATGTTGAATCACCACATAATAAACGATGCTCTCCAATTTCAAATAAATCTCCAATTTTTATATCAGTTACTTTATCTATTGATTCAATAAAATTATCATCAACAGCTTTTATTCTTGAAATTTCATTAAATGTTCTATCAAATTTTAAAGTTGGATTTTCAATAATTTTATTGATAATTTCAACTTGTTTTTCTGGTTCTAACTTTGATATATTTATTATATTCTCTTTGGTAAATGAAGTTTTACCAGCTAATACATTATCAATTATACTACTATTAATATTAATTTTTAATTCATCAATAGCATCAACATATTTTTCTGCTCGTTGTAATGTTTTTACATTTACTCCTAATTCATCAGCAATTTTGGTTCTGGACATTTTGTCCTGTACCTCTGTATATTGATTTCCTTTAAATCCTTCTTGTTTATTAATCTTACTTAACCTTCCGAATAAAATTGTTCTTTGTTCATCAGTTAAATTTCTTCTACTTAATTGATTAGTATCAATCCATTTTAATACTTCAATTTTATTATTAAAACTTTTATTAATAGTTGTAAATTCAATATTATATTCTTTACATATTTCAAACCTATTATGTCCATCTATTAAGATGTTATTCCATAATATTAAAGCATCTCTGCAACCTTCCTTAATTAAACTTTGTTTTAAATTTTCTGATTCAGTTTCATTTAATTTCCACAATCTATTTTTGATTTCTTCATCAATAATAATTTCATCACTAATACTTTCTAATTCAATTAACTCTTTAAACTCTTTACTTGTTTGAGCTGTTACCCAAAAATCATATTCTTTTAAATTTTCTTGCACTCATATAGGGATTCTTTTTTGAAGGTTATTCACCTTTTAAGACTTTTTAGTCTTATAATTTAATTTAAAATATTTTCATTATTCAAATCTTTTTTCTGGTATTATTTTAATCTCACCTTTTCCTGCGCAATTAGTGCAGGTCTCTATTACACTACAATCATCACATCTACAACTTTTTTTGATTACTTTTTTATTGCCATTACATTCCGGACAAGTAATAATTTTAATAATTTGTTTCTTCATTACATTTAGATTATTTTTTTATTGAATAAATATATTATACCAAATACAATTAATCCAATTAATACACACATTAAAATTCTGCTTACAAATACAATTACTGTTTCCATTTTTTTTAATTATTTATTTTTTATTATTTCTTCTTTTATTATACTTTCATTACCTAACATTTTTTGTGCTTGTTTATATCTAATTTCATCTATATTACTAATATGGTTGAATAAATCATTATTATCTATTCTACTAACAATATCATTTTGTATATTCATCCAATCTTTAACTATATCATAGATTTTATATACAGGTGTTTTAGTTTTCATTTTTTTCTCACAAATAAAATGTTCATCAAATACATTTTCAGCCATTTCCTCTACTAAGGCATTATATCTATCAATATGTCTTAAATACTTAATATCTGTTGATACATAAAATTCTATACCTTTATTATTAAATAAATATTCTTTACCTTCATTAAATATAGTTTCAACAAACCAATCAGAATTATTAGAGGTTTTATATTTATATGAATAATCCTTTATACATTTACATTTAATAGCCATCATATTATTCTTTATTTATTTTATTATTCCAATCTTCTAACATCAATTCATTTACTTTTGCTGTATTTCTTATTACATAATCACGAATCAAACCATTAATAGTTTCTGTTTGATTTTCTCCATTAAATGCTATTGACATTTTGAACCTTTTTAATAGTTGTTCATCTATTTCAAAATTTACTTGTTTCATATTTTTATATTTTTTTATTATTATATAGTAATATATTGTTCCTATGTTTAAGGTATTTTTAGTTAAATAATGTTAAATTATTATTAAGGATTATTATTAAAAAAGGGAAGGGGGAAAATCAGGAAATGGGGAAAATCAAGAAAGGGGAAAATCAGGAAATGGGGAAAATCAGGAAAAGGGGAAAATAAATATAAAATATATATATCATTATCTTGGTACCCGACTTTAGAAGTTTAATTATTAGTATTATACAATTTCCTAAAAATATGACTTTTGTCAGTTTTTTATTTTTAGTAATCATTTTATTAAATGATAAACGCCCATTTCTGGGCGTCTAATCAATTCTAATTTTATATCTGGATTTAATTCTTCCTATGTTTTTTTCAATCCGATAAGTAAAGTTAATAACTTATATAACTAAAATAAATAACCTATTAAAACCTTTATTTTCTATTATCATATTCAAATTTACAAATCATTTTATTGTGTTCGTTTTGAAGAACTGCAAAATTTGTAAAATTTTCATTTAACATTTTTTCAATTGCATCTAATTTGTCCCAAATTTTATCATTGCTTTTATCAACTTTTGCAGCTACATCTTTTCTATCTGCCTTAATATCTACTAATCTGTTTTCACAATCCAATACTCTTACATTTATTTCAGCAATTTTTACATTCATCGTTACATATACAGCGACCATTGAACCAAGTAATGTTAAAAATGCAATTATTAAGGAAACTAATTCTACACTCATAGTTAATTAATTATTTTTTGTAAATACAATTAAATTGTATTATATAACTTTGCTTCAGCACTTCTACGAAGTATTAAACCTCTTAGTGTTACACCTGCTGATTTATTCCACATAGCAAAACATGCTTCAATTGTAGGTGTATTTACTATGTTTTTTATTCTTTTTAATAATGTTGATTTTTGTAGATTTCCAAAGCCACAATTAAAAATAAAACTAACAAGAGCATCAAATTGATTTTGGTTTAGTGTTAAATTTAATGAATCAATATTTCTTTCAAATCTTAATAAATCTTGTTTTAATAATTCTGCAGCAAAAAGTTCATCAATAATTAAATATTCTGGAAAGTATCTTTCAACATCAGTTATATTTAGGCAGTATGTTCCATTATCTTTTATTAAACAGTGACCCCAACCAACTGTATAATAGCCTGAACAATCTTTTTTAGGTTGTAATCCTATTTCTTTTAAATCACCATCGTTTAAATTTTCAAAATGTTTAATTAAATTAATTCCTGTATCACTGATTTTCACTATTAGTTTGATTATTTTTTTCAATAGTTGTTAATCCTGCTGCAGCACTTATTAAACCAACCAATGAGTATATAAGAGCCATTGGCACAGCAATTTTAATAAATATTGCTAATTCTGCTAACAATAAAAGAAATAAACCTGCAATAGCAATAAATCGTTTTGAACTTACTTCAGGAGAATCTGAAAATAATTTTTTAATAAATTCTTTCATATTTTAATTATTATTTTTTTAATCATCAATTATATCATTAAAATCAATTAATAATTTTTCTTTTAATTTACCGTAGCAAAATGAAAAAATATTAACATTATCAAGTAATGATAAATCAGGTACTAATTTTGTTATAGTTTGTTTAGTTGTAGTTTGAGTGTCGTCAAATGAAGATGTATTTGTTATATCTTCACTAATTTCTTTTTGAATTGGTATTGATAAATAAGTACCTAATTTTATATTATTTATAGAATTATTATTTATTCCATATGTTACTTGTGTAACACTTTCATCTTTATTAAGATAAGTTAAATAATTTATATTTACATAACCACCAATTTTATCAATAGTGTATGTATTTATTCTTACATACGCTGAAGATGTAATACCTTTATCACATCCAATTTCATTATTAATTTTAAGTCCCATATTTTTATTATTATTTTTTTATGGATTAATTTGTTTATAAATTAATCCATAGTCAGCAGTAGGATGATTATATTCTCTATAACAACCTGCATAAATACTATTATATGGGCTGGTACACATATAAAACCAATATCCAGTATAATAGTTACTTATACCTAAATTAACAAAACTACCACTACCACCAGTTTGTTTCCATATACCACCGGATGCTCCACCAACACAAGCATAAACATCACCAAGAGTTGATACAGTTATTCCATACCAGTTTTTTACTACATTCTGTGCTACAAAATTTCCTGTGCCAGAAGTTTGTTTATAAATATCATTATTACCACCACCACTACCATTATAAGCAATAGCATAAATATCACCATTTGGTGCTGCTGCCATACTATACCAATTTCGTGAAGTTTGGTTAAGTGTATTAAAATTACCACTACCATTAGTTCGCATATAAATACCTCCATTATGGTCACTTGCATAAATATTACCATTAGGTGCTGCACACATTCCCCACCAGTTTCTTGATGTTTGGCTTAAAGCATAAAAATCACCTCCACCATTATATTGTACATAAATATCACCTCCATAATCACAAGCATAAATATCACCATTAGATGTTGCACACATACCATAATAATTATGTGTAGTTTGATTAAGATTAATTAAAAAATCACCTGATTGTCTATAAATTTGACCATTATTTACACCATTATTATTTGTACAAACATAAAATATATTCATTGGTGATACACACATACCCATAAAAGAACCAGTTGTAACATTAGTAAAAGTTTGTGTAAATCCAGTAAAATGATAATTTTCAAAGTTCAATAAACTATTTTTACTACCAGAATAATTACTATCAAAAAATGCACCATTTGCATCATTAAAACAATTATATAAATTTTGTCCTTCAGCATTATAACCATATAATTCTATAGTTACATCTTGTAATGTAAAAGTTGTTGTGTGTGGTACTGGCATTTATTTACTTGCTTGTTTTGTTATTTCATTTATCATATTAACTACTTCAATATAAGGTCTTTTTGCTAAGTAATTTAAAATCTCATTTACTAATTCAATTGTTAATTCTACACTTTTCTTTTCATTTTCCATAACTTTTTATTTATTTTTTAATTTCTTAATTTCTTCTTTTAGTGAAGCAATTTCGTATATTAATAAGTCAATATACGCGACTTTTAATTTACCATCTTCAGCAGTTCTTACTAATTCAGGATTTGTTTTTATTAAGTCTTGGGCAATAACACCATATCTGAGCTGATTTGGTTCTGATTTTAATTCAAATGATTTATATTCTATTTCAATTGGGGTTAAATCAATTGATTTAATTTTTGTTTTATCTCTCTTATCTGAACTTAAAATAAAGTTGGTTGCTGTTATTGTGTATGAACCCGCTGCCCAATTTGCTGATAAACCTACTGAACCATTAGCAAGTAATGCACCAGAAAGAGATGTTAAATAAGCAGTTGAATTAAATGCATTAGAGCCAAATCCTAAATCAGATTTAAAGTCAGTCGCACTGCGATACCCCCAACCACCACCAATTGAAGTCAAAATATAACCTGTACCTGTTACAGCACCTTGATAAGAAACACCGTTCCAAGTTGTTGAATTTGCAGCAGTTCCAGCAGTTGTTAAATAACTATTACTATCTACACTACCATCAGCCTTTAAAAATTGTGAAGCAGTACCAGAAGTTTTTATAAATGATGTTGCTGTTACAGTAGAACTAAAAGTTGCTGCTCCTGCATTATATAAAGTTCCATTATTGTACAATTTATATCCAGCAGGGTCATTCGTCCCGATGCCGACGTTGCCGTTATTTAAAATCCTCATTTTTTCAGAAAAACCAGTTGAGTCTTTATTCGTTGCAGTTGCAAATCTTAAATCACTATTAAAATATACCCCACCTTCATCACCTGTTACACCTAAACCAGAAATTAACGAAACAAACCCAACCCCATTATTACCTTCTAAAACTAACTGACCATATTTACTTCCCGCACCACTTACATTTAATACTTGTTGATTAGCAATACCACCAGGATTCGTCGTCCCGATGCCGACGTTGCCGTTATTTAAAATCCTCATTTTTTCAGAAAAACCAGTTGAGTCTTTATTCGTTGCAGTTGCAAATCTTAAATCACTATTAAAATATACCCCACCTTCATCACCT
>Ga0302284_1000725_pt1 | contig 15039 bp, 27 predicted proteins | sample III_Fen_E2_1_FD_198760 | JGI IMG/M metagenome (GOLD analysis project Ga0302284, IMG submission 198760) | Peat permafrost microbial communities from Stordalen Mire near Abisko, Sweden - III_Fen_E2_1 | ecosystem: Environmental > Terrestrial > Soil > Wetlands > Permafrost | place: Sweden: Abisko...
TGTGGTGTATGGGAATTAATAATATCCGATCATCAGTACCAGCCATTAATAATAACCAATGACAATTATTTTAGTAACCGATATAAATTTTTTTAGAAAAAAAAATAATGCATTTGTAAATTCGTCACGTAGCACCCCGGGCTCTGGACAGGGGGCAGGGGGGGCATATGAGGGGGGAGGGATACGTAGGGGGCATACATATGTAAGTACATTAGATATTACACTACTACTCTTATTATAGTAATACATATGTAAGTACATTAGATATTACACTACTACTCTTATTATAACAATACATATGTAAATAGCTTAGATATTATATAACATATGGTATTATAGTTATACATATGTTGTTGTTATTAATATGATAGAATTATAGTTAGTGTGAATATAGATATGTTATATTAATAGTTAATTGTATTAATATATTTGTCTTAATCATTAACTAATTGTTATAACAACTAACAATATTCAGTAGTTAATAGTAGACTATTAATAACAGTTAGGCTATAATTTAATGACTTGTATTGAACTATTATTATGAATTGATATATTGATACCATTATTACTATTGCATTCGTTAAAACGCATTAAAATGAATAATTGGTTTTATATAGAATGATTACTAATAAAGCAATAAGGGAATAACTAATTAGCTACTCCCTTATTTAGAATCATTACAGATTAGTTACTTATTGTTTGCCATAAACAAAATCAGTAACGAATGATAATTTATGTTTGGCACGTGTGAAACAAACATACATTAAGTTATATTCCTGTTCAGCCGTCCATGCAATTTTCATTGCTCTTTTTAACAATAATTTCTCTTCACAAATAATATATACATTGTTACTTTCTAATCCCTTGGACTTGTGAATAGTAGATAAACAAATTCCAGTTCGTTCGTTATCTTTAAATATGCTATCAATACGATTAATCACTGCATCACTTGTGACTATTCCATTAGCAATCAACTCAATAGCTTCAATTTTGTCACTCATTGAACTATATGTACTATTTTCCTTAGCTTCGGCAAAGGTGCAATTAGTTTTTGAAACTATTTTACAAGCTAACTTATAAAGTTCAGCATTCAATTTTTTCAAAACATCATCAATATTTCTCCTATTGGTTTTTTTGATCATATTGATAAGGTTTAAACCAATATCTTTGCCCTTTACATATGCTTTTGTCCCTTGTGCAATATATTGCATACATAGAGTTACTAATGGTGCGGTAACTCTACAAAGTATCATATCACCATCACAAATATCTTTTACCTTTGCTTCTCTATCAATTAAGCCATTAGAGCAATTTTCTCTTGCTTCAATTTGTGGAACAATTGTTTTGGCAAGTTCAATAATTGCAATATCACAACGGTAACAAACCGACAACGGTAATACTACTGTATTGGGTAATGATTTTAGTATGTTAAATGACTCAATATCAGCACCTGCGAAGCCATAAATAGCTTGGCGTGGATCGCCTACTGCTATAAATCTACCATCAATTGATAAACATGATAAGAATAATTCTCTTTGACAAGCGTTAAGATCTTGACACTCATCGATTAAGACAAAATTATACTTTGGCATACGTAATTTTTTAACTACTGGCATATAAATCATATCAGTAAAGTCAATAATGTTTGTTTCAGATAGCCCCCATGCAACTATTTTCATAACTTGCTCACACTCATTGTCTAAGATATTAATTTCATACTTTTCAGCAATTTTCTCTATATCTAATATATTGTTACATAGTGTAACTCTATATAAATCAACAAGTTTGTTAATATTTGATCGGTAGTCGTTAATTTCTGATTCATCTAATTGATTTTCAGGTTTTAACGTACCATATTTGATACCATTATTAACATAACTTTTGTATTTATTCATATCTAATTTAGAGCGAAAAGTACCCATAACAGCACCAGCACCGAGTGAATGTAAAGTCTTGACTGTTATGTTATTAACCTGACCAATTTTAATTATTAATTCCTCTACAATTGCTTTATTAAAAGCTAAAAATAGTACCTGACTTGTTGAGGGAATTAATTTAATAGCGTTAACAATTGTTGTGCTTTTACCTGACCCGGCAACTGCATCAATAACGGCATTACCTTTGCCATTACTTGTAAAATCGTAAACTGCTGACTGATAAATGTTTGGAATTAAATTTGCCATTTGTTGTAAGTTTTAAAGGTTAATTAATTACTTTGTTGGTGGCAAAGATAATACATTTTTTAATTAAAAATACATTTAAGTAAAAATAAATATTTAGTAATATAACTACTTTACAACAATTAATAATAGGGTAACTATCATTAACTGGCTATTATTTGATTTAAGCTATAAATCATTAGTTGTATTGAGTTATTATAATAAAGTAATATCAATATGCTATAAAGATATAAAACTGCCTTAAAACGCATTAAAATGAATAATTGATCTTATCTGGAATGATTCTAAATGTAGTGTATAAACAAAAAAAAGAGTTACTATGTTTAGTAACTCTTTTTTTCAGTCAGGTAGTATATTATTGCAATACTATTTTTTCGCCTGCTATATTCACTCCCGATAATTGATCTGGTGAAACAACAAAATTACGGAATTTTGAAGTTGAAAAATCAAAGTATTTTTTGACTGCATTCTGGCAAAGTGTTAATGGTGAACTATTTACAGTTTTATATTCACCTTTGACCAACACTTGTTTTGATACCGATAAGGCATATATATATAGTTGTTGTGTTGCAATACCATAACGTATTGAGTTAGTGATATTTATGTAGGCTTCGGCTTGTGCTTTACTTTGAACTGATTTTGTTTCAGGATTCATATTTTTAATAAAGCTATCTGTTAATTTCTTAATTGCTTGAATAACAAGTTCATATGGAAAACCAGTAGAAGTTACAATTGCTTCAATATCTTTCAAAGTAGCTGACTGTAAGGCTTTTAAGTCTTTTTCGACTGCATTACCATAATTGAAATTTGCAATAACTACATGATTGGAAACCTCACCGGTTGAGGAACTTACATAGTTTTTAATACCAACAAAAGAACTGCCATTAAGATTTGCGAACATTGCAATAATCAATTTGATCATTTTTGCAACTTGTTTTGTCATTTTTGTCATAACGTTAAGATTTTAAGTGTGGTTAAATTGTTTGTTTGTAATCATGCTACAAAGATAGGCTAATAAATATCATTAATTACATAGTGATAGATTATTTTAACATTTATTAACATTTGTTAACATATTAGAATCATTCTAAACAAGGGAATGATCGTAACTTGCTGGCTGGTATGAAGTTAACTGTTATTGCTACATAAAGGTAATTATTATCATGTGTGTAATACGTGTGCATACGCATACATACACACGTGTACGCATCACACGTACATGAGTGCAGGCATATGTACGTTCATTGCATATGATTACATTCGCTTATTTATATACAGTCCAGATAACAATAACATAACGGTTATTTATATACAGTCTAAGTAAGGTTAGCATATCGTTATTTATATTCAGTCTAAGTAAGCATTGTATATGTTTGATTATTTATAACCAGTTTAAATAAAGTTAGTATACTGTTATTTATATTTAATCTAAATTAGTATTGAATATAAACAACTCTATTGTTTAGATACAATTATATTACTATTATCACTACTATATTAATAAGGAATGATATTACAATAGTCATTCAATATTTGCAGCTACATTACAAATTTGTACTCAATCTACATATTTTTGGCACTCGAATTGAGCAATAAATCACAAATAGCAATGTACTGACTTGACAATGTACGGTATATTACTACATTGTACGACTCCGTATCCCCGTAACTCACTGGCTATCTGGAGGATGAAAAAAGTTACAAAATAATTGAAAATAATTCATCAAACACTTGCATAACTTATTTTATTGTTGTAGATTTGTAGAATAAAGAACGACCACTAACCTTTAAAACTTACAACAATGGAAACCAACAAAACAAGTTTAAATATTACTGATGTTTATAACAAGTACTATTCAGAAATTTTGTACTTAGTTACAATGAAAGTTAGAAAAGTTGAACTTGCTGAAGATTTAACTTCAGATGTTTTTATTAGAGCTTATAATCACTTGGCTAGTTTTGATAGCAACAAGTGTACTATAAAGAGCTGGTTAATTGCAATATCAAATAACGCAATTATTGATTATTACAGGTTATCACAAACCAAAACAAATATCAATTTCAGTGACTTGGCAAAGGTTAATAGCGAAAATGAAGTAATTAGTTTTGATAGCGTATCGGATTACAAAACTGATAACCTTATTAATGCTAAGGAATTTAATCACAAAATAGATGCTATCTTTAATAGCATGAAACCAAACTACCAAAAAGTTGCTGAACTATACTTTAAAAAAGATATGAGTTACAATGATATTGCAGCAATTTGTGAAATTCCTTTAGGTAGTGTTAAGGGAATGATTAACAGGTGCAAAGTATTGTTACAAAGTAATTTACAAGCTGAAAAAGCTGAATATGGCATAAAATAAGAAATAGAAAAGTACCTTGTGAATATAGCAAGGTACTTTTTTTTACTATTGTTGTAACTTTTTACAGTTGTTAACCGTATTATGAGTGTTCATTTTTATATTTAAGTTTAATATTATTATTTATCACTTAAAAGCTATCTGTTATTCAGGTAGCTTTTTTGTTTTATATAATGTTCATTTTTTATTTAAAAACTGTAACTTTTTGCCTTGTCAAACGTATTATAGATATAACCACTTATTATAAACCACTTAAAACATAATATCATGAGCACAGTTAAGAGCAATGTACCAGTAGTAGTAAGACCTTTGTACACAATAGCAACTGAAATTCGAAAAGATTGGAGATCGAAAATGTATTTTGGTGCTGTTCCATATATCAATGCAATGTTATCATTGGATAAGCTAACTGATTATTATGGTAGTGATAGTGCCAGAACAATTGTTATTTATTTTTTGGCTAATGCTCAAACATGGAAAGGTGACAAGGCACGTACCATCAAAGCTGAATTAAATTCAATGCTGAAAAAACGCTAATAATCTGGTCAATGTACGTTGCACTGGTATATCATTGGTGCAATGTACATATAATCTATAAAATACAATGTACTATGAGCACAATGCAAACATTTTATTTTAATACAGGTGTTAAGCCAGATATGAATACATATAGGCACAAAGATATAAGAATATCAAATGGTACAATAGAAATTCCAATTAATTGTGAGAATGTTCCTGATGGTGCAAAATTGGAATTTCTATGTGATGATCCTAATCTGTTTATAAATCAAGATTATATTGTTCGTAAAGCATTTAACACTAAAATGCATTCTCAATATGCATACTTTAAATTATAATAACCAATGTACTTATATTAATTAAAAATAAAGCCTATCATTTGTAACATTTGATAGGCTTTATACGTATTATGTATATAACCACTTAACACAATGTACTATGAACAAGGTAGGAGAAATTATCAATGTACAAGAAATAACCAAAGGTTGTCGCCAGATGGATTTGACTGACCTAATGTACGTCTTAAGAAACAATATAAGCCGTTTCTGGTCTTGGGGTAGTCATGCCTTTAGAATTGATCGTAAAGGTAATGTACGCATGTTTAGAATGGCTGTAAATGGTCGTTTTCATAGTGGTCATGTTTATATATTTCTCAATGGCTTGGACTTGTTTGATGTTTATCTTACTTCAAGTAGAGGCACTATTAAACGCATTCAAACAGATTTGTATAATGATATGCTAACTGATTGGATTGATATTGCAGTAGAAAAGATAGGTACATATAAACACTAAACACAATGTACAATGAAAGTTAATACAACAATAAATTATAAATTTACATTCTTTAGTCGTGTTCAAAATGATAGTAAAGTTATTGAATGCAAAAGTACTAAGAGTGCCTATCAAATAGCATATAGTGTATATAAAAAAGCAAGAAAACTTTATCCATCAATATGCTTTGAGGGCATTAAAACCGAAATTATTGAATGACCATTCATTGTATCAATGAATGATTAGACAAATGAGAAGTACAAAGGTTTAATCGAATGATAAAATAAATATCATGAATAAGAAATATAAATTACCACGTAAAAGAAAAAAGGTATACATCAAAAAAGATTGGACTGGCTATTATATTAGTGCTTCACTTTCATCTGATGAGTATAAAAGAAAAGTGAATTATAAATTCCCAAAGGTCTATGATTTTAACCTTAAAACAGGTGTTATATCAAACATTAAATCATATTGGTAGTTTTTAATTAAAAATAGTTATATCTTTTGTAACTTTTTGCCTTGTCAAACGTATTATATGTATAACCACTTAATTAATTCAGTCATGAGCAAGTTAACATACAGTCAGATCGTAAAGCTACAAAAAGCCAATGGCTATGATCAAATACAAGCTAATATCAATTCAGGTTTAGCTTGGAAGCTAGAAGGTTCATATGGTAGAGCAGCAATGAATTTATTAGTGTCAGGTGCTTGTATGCTACCAAAGGTAGTAAGAATTGATGCTTATGGTAATAGAGTACCTGCAAGAGATATGCTTAAAGCAGGCACACAAGGCACGTTTCAAAACAGTCAGGACTTTTGGCAGAAAGTGTATGAAGGTGAAGTAATATTAAATTTTGATAATGATGATAATGAATAACTAATAATTGTTAAGTAGTGTTCATAGGGTAAGAACACCATCGAAAGAGATGGAGGTACTTTGGTTCGATTCCAAAGCTTAACACTAATAAAATACTTTGTTGTAAGTTTGGGGTAATGTTCCGCTTAATCAGATCGGCATTACCCCTGTTTTTTTATTTAAAAATAGTTACTATTTTTGTAACATTTGATGGTAGTTAAACGTATTATAGATATACAGCGGAGCTACACTAGGGGTAACAGTAATCCATACCTGCAATAGAGTGTAAGTTTATATTCAATCTAAATAAGATACGTATATTAGCGACCATTAATTATTTTTAATTAAAATAACATTTTTTATTTAAAACTTGTAACTTTTTGCCTTGTCAAACGTATTATAGATATAACCACTTAATATTAACCATTAAAACTTAAGATCATGAGAACCAAGAAAATTAAAACAGGTGCAATTGAATGCGAAATGAAAGATTTGTTTTTTCCTGTTGAATTGCGTGATGAACTTATGCCCTCTAATAAAGAGTATAGCAAAAGAGTTATTGGCTTAATTAATGGAGCAGACTTTTTGCTTAACCAGTGTAGTGATGTTTATACCTTGGTAAAAAACATTGATATCTTTCCAAAGATCGAAGATGCTTTAAATGCAGCAGGAATCGAATTTTCAGTATCTTACAGGCATATTAATCATGTTCGTTTCTATGCAGACTATAAAATTACTGACAGTCGTTATGCTTACACTATGCAAGGTACTGATGATATGATTTGTCCAATGATATCAGTTCATCACAGCTACAATGGCTTAACCAAGTACAAAATTATCTTTGGCTATTTCAGACTTGTTTGTTCCAATGGCTTAACAATTCCAGTTGCTGAAATGGCACAATTCAATTTGGTTATTGTTGGTAAGCATACTGACAGCATTGAAGGTTCATTCAAAAAGCTTGAAAGCATGTTACAATACTTTGTTACTGATGCTGAATATATACTCAATAGCATAACAACAAAGTACGAAGCTTTAAATCAAAAGGTTGTGGCTCAAGCTAATTTTAAAACCAGACTTGAAGAGGTTTTGGAAGCTTCAAAAATCACAATGGTAGATAACAACAAGTTCAATACTCTTAACGATATCACAATGAGAATCGAAGAGGAAGCAAACAACAGTCGTTTAGGCTACAATGGCAAAGTAACTGACTTTCTTATCTACAATGGTATAAATCAATACCTGAACGATGATAACCGTAATATCGTTACTCCTGAACTCCGTATGGAAAAAGATGCTAAGGTATTAGAATATATGTTAGCAAACTAAAAGTAATAAGGGAGTGATAACCAATGTACACTATCACTCCCTTATTGTTTTTAATTAAAAATAGTTACTATATTTTGTAACAAAAGCCTATCGTTAAACGTATTATAAGTATAACCACTTAAAACATTCAGTCATGTTAAAAACAGTATTTACAGTCGATGAAAGAAACAAAGTTTATGAACTTTCTTTGGTTCACTATAAAAAACGTTTAGTAAAAGGAAACCAATTTGGAATATGCTTTTCAATATTGAAAGTACTTGAATATTTATATCCTAATGAATGTTCAGATCGTAATCATTTTAATTGTGATGAATTATCTTTGTTTCCCGAAATCTACAAACATAAGTCAAAACATAATAGAGACTATTGGTATAGTATTAAAACTAAATATGGTATTGCTAAAAGAATAGCAATCTTCGACCAAGCTATTAAAGAAACTGAACAAACTGTTGTAATATTCAGAGCTGAAAGGTCAGGTCAATATAAAATGAGTATCTATGCTTTGTTTCCTTATGTAGCTTATACAGATAAGCTATGTAGTTGTTATGCACACGTAGGACAGCATTCTGGAGCTAACTATGACTATTGTATTAAAAACAGTGTTCCTGCCTTACCAGAAGAGTATAGCGACCTGAAAGCTGAACTTGAAAGTATTGGTTATAACCTGAAAATCCAAAAAAGAAAATAATTTTGTAACATATTGGGTGCAATGTACGTTATATATATTGCACCCTTAATATATAAAGCTATGAGCAAAACAATTAGGCATTCAGCAATACCAAGAAACAGGCATAAAAATAAAAAGAATAGATCAACCGATAAGTTCTTTGGTTATCGTGATGGCTATACTGATGGTATGAGTAATCCCAAAAAGGGCATTGACTTTGTTAACTATGGCTATCCAAGTGATTATGATTTTAGAACCAAAGCTGAAATCATGCAGAAAGATGAAGCTAACGACCTGAAAGATATTTTAAATGAATTGATTGAAAGTGAATGTTAACATATTTTAATTAAAAACATAAAGCTATGACAAAAACAGGTAAGTTCACTAAGAAAGAAAAATATAAAATATATTGTACTGCATTAGCAATGTACAAAGCAAATTCCAATAAAGTATATTGGTCTTCATGGGGATTATGCGAAGCTATTGAACGAGCATTGAAGTCTATATATGGATATTCATACTTTGTGCAATATTCACCTTATTATCATGATATGATTGAGTTTTATCCTGAAATTGCTAAGCATAAGCCATTAAATAATTATAAGGATGGTTCATATTGGTTTGAAGTCAATTGTGAAGATGGTTATGATAAAAGAGTGACAATTCTTGAGCAGGCTATTGAGAAAACTAAGCCAGTAGAGAAGTAATATTTTAATTAAAAACAGTTAATTATTTTTGAAATAAACCCTATCATTTTGTAACATTTGATAGGGTTTATCCGTATTATAAGTATAACCACTTAACACAATGTACTATGACAATGTTTAGCCACAATCCCGACAAGTTAATTTACACAGGTAAGAGTAAAGTTAAAAGATACCAATGTACGTTCATACGTTCAGGCAGACGTGATTTAGAAACAGTAACTATTGATCAGATGGATAAGGTTCAAGCACGTAGCCAGTGTGCCAAGGAATTTGGGAGGCTGGATTACTTTAATGCAGTTGATATACATGAACCAATTAAAATTGAAACTGATATTAAAGATGGCTATGGAAACATAGTTAAGGTAGGTGACAAAATTTAATAATATGAAAAAGAGTAGAGTCATTGCTAACTATGGTATTGAGAGAAACAAAAAGCCATTAGCAAATATCATATACACTATTGAGGTTGTTTCACCTACTCAATTAAAACCAAGTACTGACTTGTCTAAGCTAGAAGAGTTTAAGTTCAAAGATTTGGGCTACATAACAATAACAAGTGAATATGAAGGTAAGGAAGAGAGTCGTGCTTGGAATGGATTTAGAACACCAAAGTATATTCAAACCTTATTAGGCGAAAAGCAATGGTCTAAATTTTGTCAGGGTAAAAGAAAGTTTGTTATTCAGCGTAGGTATGATGGTAAAAACATTAAACTTGTTAAGCAACAAATATTTAATCAAATATTAAATGATAACTTGTAACCTTTTCTACTTAAGAAACGTATTATAGGTATAACCACTTAATCATAAAGCTATGGAAAATAACATTAAACTAACCTTAGTTAAAACAGTTAACTATGATTTAAATCCATTCGGAAAGTTCTTAATTAAAGATATTGCATTTGATAAGAGAGCAACCAATGCTAATCCCAAAACGTTGTTATTCAACGTAATAACTTTCGATGAAAGAGCTGGTATGCCATATGATGAAGACCAGTATAATATGATAGTCAAGTACATGAAAAAGAATAAGACTGACATATTAGTAAGTAGAGATACTTACAATACAAATACCTACTATACTCTTATGGGTAAAAATCTTGTTGAGATCACACATCCCAAACTTCGCATATATCAAAACTTTATTGAGAGTCATTTCTTAAAAGATGCACCAATTGATGAAGCTTGGCAAAAGTTTGATGCTTGGTATAAAGCCAGTAAGTATGTCATTTTTTAATTAAAAACAGTTGTAATTAATTATAATTTAAACCCTATCATTTGTAACATTTGATAGGGTTTAAACGTATTATAGATATAACCACTTAAAACCTATTGTCATGACAAAGAAAGAATTTAAAGAACTTGCAAGTGTACATATGTACGGCAAAAGAAGTAATGGCATGATAGCTATTTACTATGACTGGAAACAAGGTGAAATAGATGGTAATATTTTTGTTGGCTTTAAGTATGCTATCTTCACAAGGCAGGGAAACATAACACAAGTTAAATTATTAAAGTTATTCTATGAATTGATTTTTGAGGTTAGCGAAGTTGATTTGCCATACTATGTAACATTTGTAAAAGTAAGCGATATTAACAGATTTAAAGTTCCTATCACAAGTAACGGTTTAAATCATTTAGATAATATATATAATGAAGCTGAAAATCATTACTAATAATTAAAAATAAACCCTATCATTTGTAACATTTGATAGGGTTTAAACGTATTATAAGTATAACCACTTAAAACCATAAAGCTATGAAGACTTATTATTATGACCTGCATGTTTTTTTCAGTAGAAATGATGGCTATTCAATTCCAATTGCACTTGAAAGCATTGATGAATTGTCCGAATATGAAGTAATTGAACTTGCAATTGAAATGGATTTATTTCAGGAAGATGGTGACCAAAATCAAGTCGATTATGTATTGAATATTGATGAAGTTGAATATAACCAAATGTAGGGAATTTAATCTAAAAATAAAGCCTACTATTTGTAACATTTAGTAGGCTTTATCCGTATAATATGTATAACCACTTAAAACCATAAAACTATGTTCCTCGATGATCAAATTATTCAGACAGTAAAAGAACTGACTAGCAAAAGAGAGTCAGCAGCAATCATCAAAGCAAATGTATTTAATACTTGCATTGATAAGTTACAGGCAGATCAAACCGTATTGGGTTTTGAGAAAGCATTACACAGGGTAAATTCATACTTTGATGTTGCAGCTAATAAGCTAAGCAAGCAAAACAATACTTGCATCAAAGTAGGTCAGTTCAATGCATTCGTTAATTCAACATTGAAAATTGCTAAATATTTATAAGCTATGACAAATCATTTTTAATTAAAAACTGTAAGCTATGTATGAAATAATTGAAATTACTCATAAGAACTGGTATAATCTTACCAATCAATTGAATGCAAAGTCAGGTATTGAAGTCATTCAAGTATTGGAAACTGTAACACGTTATGGTCAATATCCTGAAGACCCAAAACACTATGAGTCACAAGTTTTAGTTAAAAACATTCTCACTGATATTGGATAAACTATTTTAAAAATAAACCCTACTAATTGTAACTTTTAGTAGGGTTTAAACGTATTATAGATATAACCACTTAACACTTAAAATCATGTTGGAAACAGGAATAGTCCATTTCTCAATAGGTGAGGAGTTTGGAATAAGAATAATGGAAATTGCTCAAGAACATTTAATCTATGGAAACAATCCTATCAAAGCATTAAGAACCATTACTGACAGTCTTATGGGTTGTCCAGATGATCTGGCACTCAGAATTTTAAAAGGTGATATGGTTTTACCTGTTGATGTTGATACGCAAGAAGTTATTTGTCAAGATCGTATTCCAGTTGTTCATGATCAATATCCTAAAATTGATGTATTGTATTATGCTCAATCCAATGCAGGTGTTATTGAAGATCATACGCATGATTTTATTGAGTCGTTTAATATTTTGCAAAACAGAATTAGATATAATTCTTATAAGTTCAGTTTTAGTTTTGATATCAATTCAATACTGAAATATTGCTCAGGTGATGATAGTGGAATATTAGATGAACTTGAATACGATGCAGAGGTTAATGGTATTGGTGCATTGGTTAAGTGTGCAAAGATATTCATTGAAAAGGGAATGAAAACCATATCCATATTGGATTGGATGATCAAAAATTGGGGACATGACAAAAATTTCATGGATGATAATAAGCCATTTATTGAAAACATGTGCGTTAATGAAGATGAATATTTGGTATTGTATAATAGAAAACTAATGTCCGATTGTATTATGCAGGTCGTACAAGCATTGCAAACAACTGTTGATGGTTCATTTAAAGTTGATGATATTGATGAAGACAATAGCTTGCAAAACTATATTGATGCTTCACTGGAAATCAATAAGGTATTGTCCACTGAAATTCAACCTGTTAACATATTAGATAAATACAGCGCAGGTTGGTTAAGTCCCGAAGGTGATTTTTATGCTTTGAACGGTGAAATTGCAAATATGCTTCACAATCAAATTGCAGATGCTTTACAGGAAAAAGGAATTGTACCTAGTGATGAAATATTAGATAATCATTCCAAAGATGCATGGCTTGAACAACAAGGTTGGGTAAAAATACATGGAGATAATGTACAGTTCGGTGGTTGCTTGAATAGTCAAATTGGTTTAATCAATGTTGATATAACCAATGTACAAGCAAGGCTAATATATGAATATGGGCAAATAGCTTGTAATGGTGTATTATCAATGGGCTGGAAACGTGAACGCATTTCAGCGGTGAAGTTTCAAATGTTATATGAAGCAAACATACCGTTTTTAAATAAAACATATTTTGAGTTTTAGTGGTTATAAACTTTAAATAAAAAAGCCAGTCATTGTAACATTTGACTGGCTTTAAACGTATAATAGATATACTAATAACATAAAGCAATGGAAGATACTTTAATCACACTAAAAACATTTCATTCAGCTAAGGAAAAGGGTTTCAGTAATATCAAAACCTTTTACGATAGAGTAAAGAAAAGCTATTGTGATGCAAGAGGTGAGCCAACAAATGAAACTTATTTCCGTGCTGAACTTGTGACTGAAGAGGTTATTCCTACTCAATCACTTTTGGCTAAATGGCTACGTGAAGTACATTTAATTTATATTAGTGTTATCATATCCGATACTGATGATTATATTAATGAACCACGTTATAAGGTTGAAGTAAGAATGAGAAGAGGTGATATGCTTAAAATGTTTAAAACAACCTATATGTTTTTAAAGTATGATGATGCTTTAGAAACGGGTTTACAAGAAGCATTAAAATTGATAAAGTTATAACATTTTTAATTAAAAATTGTATGTCAAAAATTATATTAGACGTTACTGATTGTAACGTCAGAGAGTTATCAATAGTTCATGATGCTTTAAAATCATTAAATAAAGCAGTAGCAAGCATGAAAGTGTTTAGTGATACATTTGTGTCGGTAAGCAAAGATAATGCAGCAGAAGCAGCTAAAATGAACGATATTGATACTAATGCTATATGTGAACATTTCTTTTAGGCTTAAGTGGTTTTAAGTTTTAATTAAAAATTGCATGGCTATATTGGTCATGCTTTTTTGTTATTATTTGTAACTTTTAACCAAGTCAAACGTATTATAGATATAACCACTTAAAATCTAAACACAATGGCAACTAAAAAAATTAAAACAAACAGAGCAGTTCTTAATTCAATGATTAAAGAACTGAATGATTTTGAATTAGCAATCCTCAGAGAGAGAGAATTATGACTTCAGCAACCAATGTTGTTGCATCCAAAGAACAACTGATGGTATCAATGAAAGATCATTTCATTTCACCTATGCTTTATGTAGGCACAATGGAAAGAGTTTTGAAACTTGTTAAGTTTGATGATTAACAGTTTTTAATTAAAAAGCTATGAAACTGTATATCCAAAAGTTCATCAAGAAATATCATATTGCATTATACATACTAAAGATAGTTCTTGTAATGTCAGCAATGACTTATTACCTATCACATGTAACAGTAACAGCTAAATTCTAAAGCTATGAAAAAGTTCATTGTCAAACATAAAGCTATCATATTTATATCAATAGTTATTATCATTGGAGTATCAGCATTTTTATACTTTCATGGAGTGCCTGTTGATAGTGCAGAAAAGTTCACTTGGGATAACCTGTTGAACGGTTAAGAATGAGTATTAACATATGTTATAAACCAGCCTAAAGAAAGCATAGTATGGACAGAGCGCCCCCGAAGTAATTACTTCTAAATATAATAACAAATGTTATAAGACAAATTTTAAAAAGCAATGGTTATGGTGACCCATTGCTTTTTTTAATTAAAAACAGTTGATTATTAATTAAAAAAGTTTATACTTTTTGTAACATTTAACCCTACTTAAACGTATTATATGTATACAGCGGAGTTACACTAGGGGTATCGGTAATCCACTCCTGCAATAGAGTGTAAGTTTAGAATGATTCTAAATTAGCAATATTTGTAACATGTTTACAAAATAGTGATCACATATTACTATTAATGACTATCTTTGCAAAGATAATGGGTAATAAAACTACTTAAAATATTATCAATTAATTGTGATAATCTGTAA
>Ga0302284_1000726_pt1 | contig 15030 bp, 15 predicted proteins | sample III_Fen_E2_1_FD_198760 | JGI IMG/M metagenome (GOLD analysis project Ga0302284, IMG submission 198760) | Peat permafrost microbial communities from Stordalen Mire near Abisko, Sweden - III_Fen_E2_1 | ecosystem: Environmental > Terrestrial > Soil > Wetlands > Permafrost | place: Sweden: Abisko...
TTCCACCAATAATTCGATCTTTATATCTTACTACGAAAAGTTTTCCTTCATCAAGTTGAATCAATTTTTCAAAGAATTCAAATTCAAAAAGGGGCGTTTTTATTTTTGTTTCATACAAGTTTTTCAATAATTCGAAAAAGACTCTTATATCATCAACATTTTTTGTTTCAGACCATTCGGCTCCCTCTTTCTTTGATAGTCTTACATCCCTCCTTTTGGTTGTGTTCAACTTCATAAAAGCTGCATCCACAGTGTTAGTAAGCACATGAAAATTCAAATGAGGATTATAAGTAAAACCGGCTTTCTCAATGGTTGTGCGATAAGCAGAATAATCACTATAATTACGAATCTCCAAATAAATAGATTTTTTGGACGTTTCATCAGAAGCCTGTTTCAATAATTGAACTAAAGCCCCAGATGAGATGTTTACATCTAACAATAACCCACCTGGTACAATGGCTCTTCTACTAAAGAACCTCTTCAACGGACCACCATCTGATATACTATATCCACAAACCACTCCCACTAACTTTTCATCTTCCGAAATACCGAAAACAAAAGGGTGTAAAAAAGTGAGTGAAGCATAGAAATCGTAACAAGCCCGGGTTTGAAAAAAACTTGCTGTTGGTGAATGTTGAACTAATTCCTCCCATTGAGCAGGATCAATATCATTTATGGAGGAGTGTAGAACTGTCATTAGCTTTTAGTATAATTCACAATAATGCAAAGATACAAAAATTGTTTAATTTATTTCCTGGAATTTGTTTAGCAGCGGGTAGTTTAGGATGGTTTAGTTCCTAAAATCTCAGAATATAAGTTCTTCAACTTTTCAGCCACTTTTTCGGTACTCCAACCCAATTCCAGTATTCGATTTCTACCTTCTGTTCGTTTGCCAAGGCTGAATGCCAATTTTAGTTTCTCAGCAATTGCAACAGCATCATAACCCGCGATAAAGCACCCTGCCACTCCCTCCATCACCATAGGAACATCCCCCACCGGCACAGAAACCACCGGACAATTACAAGCCATCGCTTCTTTGATAAACTGTGGTGAACCTTCCGTAAAACTGGTCATTAATGCTACATCAGCTGCATTCAGAAGCAATGCTACTTGAGATCGACTATAATTCTTAAGCTCTATCAGCCGGACCTCTGGTAACAAAGCTATTGCCGATAACGCTAAAGCCGAATTCTTGACTGCAATATCAAATGCACTTGAAAACAAGACAAGTTTTTGATCCTTATCCAGTCCTAGTAGTTTTCTGGATTCTTCTTTCAAATCTGGAACAAAAGTCTTAGTATCAACGCCACAAGGAAGTAAAGTGGAATTCTTACTTAAACCTGATTTCTGTCTATTTTCATTTGAGACAAAAATAGCATGTGCAGACAATACCATATTCAATCGGGAAAGAATAAATACACCTGAAGTGTTAATATCACTTCCATGATAGGTTGTCACCACAGGTATGTTGCGTTGCGTATTAGCTAATAAACCTGACAATCCATAATGGGCATGAATAATATCGGGCTGATATGATTTTATTTTCCGAAGGAGCAATTTTCTATTTTTCCAATATCCTACCAAACCCTTTCCAACGATGGGATAATAATCTACTTCCACCCCTAATCGCAGCAACGACTCCCCTTGCTCTAGAATAAAAGGAGCTATTTTTCCGGAATTTTTGCTGCAAACGACAAGTATTTTCATAGTAGGTAGTTTTGAGTTGGTAGTTAATAGTAGATAGTTAGAAATAGTTTGTAGTTATTAGTAAGCAGACGGTAGTTGATAGTTAGTAGTAGGTAGTTTCAAGTAGATAGACGATAGTTGGTAGGGGTCTTGGATATAGTTTATAGTAATTTCTAGTAGTACTTACTACTTACTTTTTTTACTAATATCTACCTACTAATAACTACTTACTATCGACCGCCTGTATCTACTCCAAACTTTTCAGGGTTACTAAGCATATACGATAATAATTTACCTACCTCCGCATTTAGTTCAGTAAGTTTAGTATAGCTTTCTTTCGTTATATAGTTACAATTGAATGAGAAATCAATCCAAACCAAGGTTTAACTATTCTCACCCTGACAGTCAGATATTTTGAGTAAATAATGCTTATAATAATTTTTTTTACGATACGCTTCTGCCAGATTCGCACAAACTGAGCGCGACGAGCGTCGAATTTGATCTGTCAACGAATACTTTTCTTCTTTCGGAAAGGAAATAGTAATTTCGAAAATTTCACATGCCTGCTAAATGCCTTTTGATAAGCTATTAATGCCTTAAAACCCTGACTACTTTCACTCATAGATATCACTAAACACTAATTATTGACTACTAACTATCTACTAGAAATGACCTACTACTAACTACCTACTATTATTAAGTCATTCCTCTTCCTGCCAGTTTAAACCAGCTCCAGGCAACGATAGCAACAAAAATAAAGACCATATACCATGTAAAATATTTCTTTTGTGTATTGGTCACTTTGCTTATGCCAAAAGCAGCAAATACCAGCAAAAAAGGCAATGCCGGTTGATGGAAACGCTCCGAATGCGCAAACGAACTCATAGCTATCACCATCAAATACCCTATTGTAAAAGCTCCCATCGTGATATATTCCCGCCATTTTCCTTCTTTTACAATCCAAATCATACCAAAAATGACAAAAAAGGCCAGTATATTTTTCACATAGTTCCCCCCATTGATAATTTTTTGATTTTCCTGACCCGGTGTATTAACGATGGTCGGAAAAGGAATAATAAAAATAATAGGGGCAAAAACAGCACCGGTAGCAAATTTTGCGAATTTATTTCCATTGTCTCTAACCGAACGCCATTCCATAGAGGTGGCCTGATTTGCCTCTCTGTCTTTCCATACCTGCTCCACCTCTGTACTTAACCGACTTCCAACAAAATAACCAACGGTTAACAATACCCAAACAATCAAAATCATTCGCTTTCCCATACCCAATACCTTGGTGGAGGTGAACAGTAAAGTCGTAAAGAGAGCAAAAATGGCAGTGGCACCCAGTACAGTTCTAAAAAAGAAAAGCGTACCGGCTAAAACTATGGGAGGAGCTATTTCAGCAAAATTGAAATTCTTATTTCTGAACATCCAATCCGATCGTTCCATAAAAGCTACAGTTAGTAAGACCATCTCCGCTTCTTTCGTATGAAGCCCGGTATATAAAATCAAATTCGGCATCAACATACAAAATATAGCCGCCATACGCCCCGTTTCTTCCCCAAAATTACGAACCGTAAGTTTGTAGATCAGAACGCAAGTATAAGCTCCATACAATACTTTTAAAAGTCGAGCTATAAAAATAGAATTTCCGGTAAACCAATATTGCCAACCTAAATATAAAGAATACCCCATATCAGAAAAACGACCATCCAGCGAATCAAAAAAAGGTTTCAAGCCATCTCCACTAATACAAGATGATACCCACATAGCAGCTTCATGATAACCGATCGCATCACCAGCATCAAATTCAAAAGGTTGACCGGTCATATAGGCATAAAAAAAATAACTAAAGATCATCCATACCAACCGAATCACTAAAGCTGTTTTAAAAAGCCGCTTACCGAATTTTTTCGTCGAGAATTTTCCCCACTGACGGGTGAATTGGTTGGCAAAATAAAAAAATCCGATCACCTCTACTAATCCAAACACCCACCACATCATCGATAAGGCATTTTTAAAGAAAATCAGGTTGCAAAACACCAATACGATTAGGTAGAGCGTAATGGCCTTAGACGTAAAGTATTTCGGGAAGTAGGTTAGCACAATATTAGTAATTAACGATTAGTGATAAGTGGTTAATGATCAGGAATCAGTGATTAACGATTAGTGATTGTTTTTTTGCAGTTAAAATACTGGCTGTAATGATTTTCATAAGTTCAACCGCATCATTCAACAAACTGTCAAATTGCTTATTATCAATATAGTCGGTTTTGTGTATTAATTTCAACCAATAAATTGTTTCATTACATTCTTTTTGGGCAATTCCATATTTATGTATAAAATCTGCTTTACTTTCGGCATAACTGCCTTCACTTTGCAGTGCTCCTATTGCAGTACCACTTCGTAACAATTGCTTCGACATGACAAATTCCTTTTTATTCTCGGTTAGGTATTTATACAAGTTGATAATCCTAATAGCAAAATCAAAACTCTTTTCAGCCAAAATTGATTCTTTCATAATTAATCACTTATTGTTTACCACTAATCGTTAATCACTTATCACTATAAACTTGTTTTAGATTCTCTATATGTTTTTCGATGCTATATTTATGTCGGACAAAAGAAGAAGCATTGGCTCCCTTTGTCAAAAAGTCGGTTTTGTCTTGCAAAAATAACAAAAAATGTCGAAGTAAATCCTGCTCATCCTTCGTTTTATATAGTGTTGCATACTTTCCATTATCAGTAATCTCTGACATGACCATCCAATCATTGACAAATACCGGAATACCTACTGCCATAGCTTCCACTACTCCTATGCCAAAGGTATCGTGATCGGTGGCATAGACAAAGGCATCCAGTTGTGATAAAATGTCCGGAACATCCTCTCTGCTACCTAAAAAGCTTACATTCTCCAATAGATTGTTTTGCCGACAATACTTCACACAATCATCATACAAATCAGAGGAGTTTTCAACTCTTTTCCCAATAAAAACAAAATGAAAGGACACATCCTCCTTTTTCAAAAATTTAAGAAACTTGCAGATAGTCCATTGATCACGGACTTTATTGAAATTACCGACCGTACCGAATAGTCTTGTGTCAGGGGTGAGTTTTAATTCATCACGCAGCGTATTTTCCTTACTCGGAGTGCGACTTAAAGTCGCGCCCCGAGTAGAGGCGAAAGCCCCATCAAATTTATTAAACGATATTCCATTGTAAACAACCCTCTGTTTATTCTCGTCTAATCCGTACTTCTTTTGATAATACGCTCGTTGGGCATTGCTTACGTAAATGTTAGTGTCAGTTCGTTTCAGAATAAAGGAAAGAATCATATTTCCCAATCCACTTTCCTGTAAATCATAGCCATGCAAGGTTAGTATAATTTTAATCCCTAGCCCCGGAGTAGCTATCCAAGCCAGTAGAGCATCAAGTGGTTGCTGCGCATGTACGCATTTTATATTCTGGTTTATCAATATTTTACGTAGACGAAAAAAGTAGCTAAAGATATTTTTTTGAAAGGACAATTTATTATGTGGCACAGGGCTGTTGATAAAATCAGGTTCCAACACTCCTGATTTTCGATAGATAGCTATAGCCTCTAATTGATTGGCAGTAGCATTCCGAAAAACATCCAACAACAATGTTTCCGTTCCGCCACGATTTAAAGAACCAAGTAAGTATGCTATTTTCATTAGTCAATAGTTAGTTATCAGTGAACAGTAAGCAGTTATCAGTTATTGATAGTTAGTAGTTGGTAGTTGGCAGTTAGTAAGTAGGTAGTGATGCATCACCTATCATTTATCACTAATTTCATTTTCCTTTTAAGCACTGACCCAAACTTCAGTAATTGAAACCAGACTCTAACTATTCCTTTTGGCAAAACCTGATAATATAATCTATATTTCAATTCATGTTGATTCCAACGAATCTGAGATAAAATTGCCTTGACTTCTTTTTTGTTTTTTCCCTTTAGATAATAAGGTAAAAGGCCATAAAGTGCCAATCGCTCATACAAATATACAAAGTCGGGATTGTTTTTGAATTCGCCATAATCAGTAAACAACATATGTTCCTGCGGCTTATACAGCTTCTCTCCTATCGCTCTATTAGTCAAGTCTACATCTTGATGATAGCTGGCCATCGGTTTATTCAAAAATGCAACCGGATGCTTAATGGCCACCCGTATCCAAAGATCAAAGTCTTCCCCTAATTTCAATCGAGGATTGAAGCCATTTTCAAGGTCAAATACATATTTACGGATGATGGTAGCACCCGTCCACAGTGGCATACAAAGTGTTTGGCTATAGACCTGACAGTAATTTATCAGTCCTCTATGAAAATCTTTCTCTACTCCTATCGGGGCTATTCGTTTATTACCGTTCTTTACAATAAAATAGCCACTACCATAAATGCCGGCATTGGGGTAAGCCGCTATCAAACCGTTCATTTCCTCCAAATAAGCAGGCTCCCAACTATCATCAGCATCCAGAAAAGCAATATAGTCGTACTTTGCCAACTTTACGCCATTGTTTCGCGCCGTGGATACGCCCTGATTTTGTTGTTGAATGACCCTGACCTTTTTGTAAATTTCCGGAGCATCTACTGATAACTGCTGACTGATAACTGATAACTGAACAAATGGGTTGTCAGTGGATCCATCATCCACCACAATTAACTCAAACTCCTGAAAAGTCTGAGAAAGTACCGACTGTATTGCTCTTTCAATATAGGCGGCTTTGTTGTATAATGGAATAATGACAGAAAACACAGGCTAATAGTGGTATATAATAAGTCCTTAGCTTCAACATTCCGAAAAGGAAACTTAAAGACTAAATTCAGATGGATTAGATAAACATACAGAATAAATAGATATCTAAAAAAAATAATGGTGTATACTCCGACCTCACCCAAGGAGAGGGAGCTGTAAGTATTGAGGATTCAATGATCCTCAAATGTATTGGGCATTATCTCTTTTCATTTACTTTATTCTACATTAGTCTTAAAACAATGCAATATAATAACATTATTTGAATCGACAATGTAAATTCAAGTATTTAGAATCAAAATTTTAATAGTTATCAGATCATTTTTCGTTTCTGAGCCACTGTATAGGCCATAGAGGTAGTATCAGCATTGAGTTTCTTTAAATATCGTTTTCGGGTATTCTTTACCGTTTCATAACTGATATGTAACTTTATAGCTATTTCTTTGGATTTGAATCCTTCGTTGGCCAATATCAATATTTCCTTTTCACGACGGCTTAACTTTATCGGATCAGCGGCTGTTATTTTGCCTTTCTTTTGCTGGTGCGAAAATGCCCGATAATGAATTTCCTCCGGTTGATAAGTTTCCGGTAAACGTTGGGTTACAATTTTCAATAGCCATGGACAGTTATTTTCGTCCAGTTTATATATTTCTATATAGAGCGAATAGAAAATATATAGTCCATTCTTTCCCCTCAAGCGTCGTTGGTACTTGAACCAGAATTTCGCCAGTTCATGCGGTTGAAGAGTCATCATAATTTCATAGCCCATCAGTTCCGTTTCAAGTGAAAAAATGCGGTCATCCTTATGTGTCAGATCTGTGAGATATTTAAAATTGCAAGGCTCGCTCATGCGAACTGCTTCATGTTCCAACCATTTTTTATGCACTTCGATATGTAATTCAAATTTAGGTTCACGTATATCTACAAAAGTAGTACTCACATCCGGATGGCTGTGTAAATTCAAAATATATTTTTTCTCACTCTCCCACTCTTCGAGCATATTGGGTGTTGGATGAGCACTGTGAAGTTGAAACATGGCTAACCAGTCTTCTTCCCATTCAATTAGTGATTTCATAGTTTCAGATATTTAGAGATGATAGGATAAAAAAAATCAATAGTAGATTGAGCCGTAAACAGAATTAATGCTCAATTACTCTACTGCTATTTAGCAAATTTAATCCGTTTGTACCTCATTTCCAAAGGAAATCAAGTCTATTTCAGTTAATAAAAACAAAAATAACCCTCAGGGGCTATTTTTAAAGCTATTAATTAATCTGACATTTGCTTCAAACTAATTAAACGCTCTTTGTTTGTTGAAAATCGGCTGAATAAAAGCTCCTTGAACTGAAATAACCGGACATTCATTATCGGAATTCCGACAGTAACAACCACTAAGGTTCATATACGAATTACGATTGCTAGAATACAAGTTAGCTTAGCTATTCATCCGATTTTAATAGCGGCAATTCGAGTCCGTAATTCCAATTCTCATATCCGTATTGCAGCTTTACGAATATGAAAATGAAAAATACGATACCGTAAATCGATATTACGGTATCGTAAAGTAGGATGACGGATATGAAAAATCATATTGCCATATCGTAAATTAATTTTACAGTATAGTAAAATATGATTACGGATATGAAAAATCAGATTACGGTATTCTAAATCAAGTTTACGGATATGTAAAGCCAGAATACGGTATCGTAACAAGGGATTACGAATATTAAAATTTGAAATATATTTTTTGACCAAAATAATTATAAACTATTAAAACGATTTGATTATGGCAAAAACAAAAGTTAGTGTTGATTTTTCAACACACAATTTCTCAGACAAGGAGTTGACAGTGAAAGCCGGAACAATAGCGGATGATTTGACTGATAATCCTAATTTTCCGACCCTTGCAGAAACGGCGGCAAGCATTAAAACAAAGAATGGGATTTTTGCAGATTTGCTCACGAAGATGGCGGATGGCAATAAACAGTTAACGGTAGATAAAAACAATGCCCGCCAGCAGTTGGAAAACAGTTTACTCAGCGGAGCATTGAAAGTACTGGATATCAGCGAAGGTGATGAATCAAAGATTCTCAGCTCGGGTTTTGATATTAATCGTAAAGCAACACAGGTGGGTATATTGGATCAGGTAATAAACGTTCAGATAAAACAGGGAAAACTCACCGGAAGTCTGGAAGTAAGTTGGGATACAGTAAATCATGCGTATAGCTATGAAATTCGGTATACAAAAAACCCAAAAACAGAGACGAGTGTATTTGCCCATACTACCAGTACGAAGCATAAAATATTACTTGAAGACCTGGTGCCGGGACAAACCTATATAGTGCAGGTAGCAGGTGTAGGTTCAGATACGAAACGGGTATGGAGTGTAGAAGTGATTTCGTGTTACGTATCCTGACAGTGATGTCGAGAGACGAAAGAACAAAAGAGGTGTTTTCAACAGAACCGCCCCAACTGAATTAGTTGGAGCGGTTCTGTTTTCAGAAAATTTTATTATATAGCAGAAATACTCAGATATAGACTAAGGGTTTTATTTCTTTTTCAAAACAAATATCGCACACCCATGTTGACACCCACAATTTGAATCAATTATTTGTTGGTTTAAACTAATATTTTCATGGATATCACCTTCATCATCAACATATGAGAATTCTATCAAATCATATTTTACCATAAGCCAATCAATTAAATATCGTAGACTAAATATTCGATGGGCATTGAATTCAATTCTCAACGACCCTAAAGGAACAGAGAAATAAAAGCACCCCCCCTTTTATTAACAATCTCGTTATATTATCAACTCCTTTTATATGACCTAAAGGATCGATTGGATCTCCATATCTTCCTAAACCAAAATGTTCAATGGCATGCAAGCTAGAAATTGAGTCACAATAATTTTCAGCATTAAAATCAGAAGCCATAAAATCAGCTTCTTTAAATAAAATATTTTTTATATTTGAATCTAATGGCCTTAAATCAAACACTTCAATTTCTCTAAAAATCGATACATGCGCAACAAATCCATCAATACGAGAGCCAACATCTACATGTTTATGTGGATTTGAATTGTATATATGTCTTGCTGCTAAAATATCTTGATGAAAATAGGCCCCAGATGCAGTACCACTTGTTGTATTTCGTTCATTAACACAAGGAAAACTAGGTTTTATGATGAATTCAGGACACTGAATTTTTGAAATTTTCAAAAATTGTGCATAGTCTTTCTTAAACCAAGTCTTATTTCTCTTTCTGTAGTTCTTTAATCTTTTTAAAATGCCTAACATATCTTATAAATTAGTTATAACGAATTATTTTTTTTATAAATCTAGCGACAATTTTAATATATCTATATCTTTTTATTCGTGAAACATTTTCAACCTCTTCTTTTGTTACTTTTTTCTGTATATAACTAATTACTTCATCTTTGTAATCAAAAGGTACGCAAATAAAAACATCATCATAAATTATTGTATGATATTTCATTTTAATAAATTTAGAAATAATTTCTGATATCGATGGATAATACTTTATAGAATGTGGCAATGGCGGTGGGCATAAGAAAAGACGTGCATCATCAATTAGAATGATGTGTTTTGATTTACTTTCTATAATTATTTCAAGTTCTTCTAACAATGGACATTGATCACTTTCACCATAAGTATCAAAACTACACCAATGTGCATCCAACCAAATTATTGCAGCCTCATTAGTTAAATCCACAATGTTTTTTAACTCTATTCTTGAATCTCCAAAAATAAACTCTACATTTGGTAATTTAGAGTATTTATTTCTAGTTTCATCAAATATGACAGTTGAGTACTCAATCGTTTTAACTAATTTGAAATGGTTTGCTGCCCAACAGCTAGTCAAACCACGATAAGTACCTGTTTCAACAAACAATTCAATCCTACTTATACCTTTAATAAACAATACAATATCCTTAGGTACTCCAAACCTTATACTTCCCATATTTTCCTATTTTTTAATCAATTATTCACCTATCTAAATAATATACTTTATGTTGAATTTATAGTTAATTTTGCTGGCTGATTCCGACCCTATTTATCACAATAGTTTCAGTTGAAAAACTTCTATTACGAACTTGATAAAAAAAATTCTTCCAAAAATAATCACTCCTAAAACTATTCTTTTTGAAAATCATAAAATGCAAATAAATATACTTTTGTGAAGTTTTATTATTTGTAATCTCACCATGTTTATAATACCATGTGTCTGCATCATGTTTACATGATAAGCCATCATTAGATAATATTGGAGTAGTATGTTGTTCTCTAAAATACAGTTTTCGTTGCTTTATCCAAAACAACCAATTCAATACAGGCATCATATTGTAATATATTACCCAGGCATCTCGCCAATTAAAAATACGACAAATAACTCTCCCATAAAATTTGCGTATGTATTTTGATACTGGATACAAAATGTTCGAGAAGTCGTTTTCATCAAGTGCAAAATTAGATTTATTTTCTAATTTTGTTTGCCAATCTTTTATTTTAAAACAGGATTCTATCAACTGTTTATTATTCCGTAAAATTGCTAAATGACCGGACAACCGATCAGCATGTGTTGAAAAAACATCGTATTTCCGTAACAAACCATCAGTATAAAAAGCTCTGATATTGCCCCAGGTAGTATCAATATCACCATATCCCCAAAACTCATATCTTGCAAGTATGTCGGCGTGAATAAACCCATAGAATGGTTTTAAATCACATAATTTATATGCTGTTTCTGGATAGAAGTGAATGTTCAAACATTCACTTACACCTTTGCAATAATCATCAAAAGTAGTAGGATGAAAAATAATATTACTGCTTTGCTGCTTAGGTTCACAATCTGTAAATAAATGCCAATCAATCTCAGGGTTCATAGAACACGAATAGAGATATAAATCTACCCACTCAGGCCACTTTCCAAAATAAGGAATAATAATTGCAATTCTATTCATATGTCTATTTACAGTCTTATCCAGTCCTTGGGAGTTATTTCAGCAGCATATCTGTCTCTTTGAGCAGAGGCATACCATTTTTTTGGTGCTATCACAATTTTATTTGGACTCGAATTTAACCAAGCTCCCCACCAGCTGAAACTGGAGTTAGCAATAATATTGTGTTGACAAAGGCTCATCAAAATAATATCTTTATAGCTATCAATACCCACGTTAGCTGTTACCAACTTACAAGGTATATCAAATTTGAATTCCTCCCTTACCCATTGAGGTGCGTCGGTAAATATATAAAAATAGGGAGCGGCAATCGTTTTATGTATATGCTCAATAGCTTTACGATAATAATCCATGTCGGTAGGTTCGATAAATCCGCTTGTTAAGTAGTCGCCCCTCCTTATATGCAAACAAACTGTATTATATATTGAGTTTGTAATCTCTAAAGCAATATCGCTACTATAAACGCATTTATCCCAGGGAATAAAGATCTTTTTTATTTCGTCTTCGAACCCTCTGAAATATAATGGATTTTGCCAGAATCCTAGAAAAAAATACTGCTTATCTACGTCCAGATTTTCAAAACAAGGTTGAAACTGACTGGGATATGATTCAGTGATTAACTTGTTCTTTTGCAAAACACGTCTAAGTTTATAGTAGATATACTTAACGTATTTTTTTTCATCTCTATACCGTCTTACTGAAAATGGCTTAAACGGTTCAACAATGTCATTCTTTGGTTCATTTATTTCGTTTATGCTAAATGCATCTAATTCGGTTTTTCTTGGGTGCTCTTCACATTCATCGAAAAAATGATACAATACCGAGACACCATATTTCAATTCCAGGACGCGTCCAAATGCATACTGGAACATTTGATTTCCTAATCCGTTTTTAATATTTACAATAAACATATTGGCTTATATTTTGTAGATAGTCAACAAATTAAAACATACTTACAGGCTTTTCTCCCACAAATTTAAACACTCACAAACCATCTCCACCTTTTCCATTTTCATCACAGCACTAATCGGTAAACTCAACACTTCGTTGTGAATGGTTTCTGTAATCGGGAGACTTATATCATTACTGGCTGAATATGCACTTTGCTTATGCGGTGGTATAGGATAATGAATCAAAGTTTGTACTCCATTTTCTGTCAGGTATTGCTGTAACTGGTCGCGCTTGAAAGTCCGAATTACAAATAAATGCCAAACATTACCAGTGAACAGTAAACAGTTATCAGTTATCAGCGGAAGAGTCAACTTTTCATTGTTAATATATGTACAATAGTATTGAGCTATCTCGCGTCGTTGTTGGTTCTCTGTATCTAAATAACGAAGTTTTACACCCAAAACAGCAGCTTGAATTTCATCCATCCGACTGTTTAACCCTTGGAATTCATGAACGTACTTTTGCTTACTTCCATAATTTGCCAAAGCACGAATCGTGATGGCAAGTTCATCATCATTGGTTGTAACAGCTCCGGCATCGCCCAGTGCCCCTAAATTTTTACCGGGGTAAAAACTAAAGCCAGCTGCATCGCCTAATGACCCAGTCTTTTTAGTTGATAGTTGACAGTTGACAGTTGATAATGAATAAGATCCTACTGTTAACTGTTCACTGTCAACTGATAACTGATAACTGTATTCGGCTCCTATTGCTTGTGCATTATCTTCTATTATTTTAAGATTGTATTTCTTTGCAATAGCTTCCAACTCTTCGCTCCAACAGACTCTCCCATACAAATGTACCACCATAATGGCTTTGGTACGTGTCGTAATATGCTTTTCGATTAATGAAATATCCAGATTATAGGTATTAATATCCGGTTCCACCAATACCGGTTTCAGTCGATTATCACTGATAGCCAAAATGGATGCAATATATGTATTTGCCGGAACGATTACCTCATCACCTTCCTGCATCATGCCCATTTCTATATATGCTTTGAGTATCAAACGTAATGCATCCAAACCATTAGCAACTCCGATGGCATGTTTCACTCCAATGTACTCTGCTAAATTCGTTTCGAAAGTGTTGAGCTCATTCCCCAATAAATACCAACCACTATCAATAACACGTGCGGTAGCTTCTTTTAATTCAGTAGCATATTGAGCATTGATTTTTTGTAAGTCCAGAAATTTTATCATATTACCCCAAACCCCTAAAGGGTCTTTAAATTAGACATTATCAATTTTTTATATTTTCTTTCAATCCTTTAGAGGACGTGGTCTATATCACTCACTGTTCCCCTTTAGGGGTTAGGGGTTATCTTCCTAACAAACTTCGCAGGATTTCCGACCCAAAGTTCATTTGCCGGAATATCTTTTGTTACCACGCTACCTGCTCCTATCATAGCATTTTCGCCTATCGTTACTCCACCAAGAATAACAGCAGCAGCGCCTATTGAAGCATTTTTCTTTATGACCGTTCTCTGCAACTCAAAGGCTTGCTTTGCACGCGGGTATTTGTCGTTGGTAAAAGTTACGTTTGGACCAATCTGTACATTATCTTCCAATGTAATGCCATCCCATAAATAGACACCACACTTCACGGTTACATTATTTCCTATCTTTACATCATTCTCGATAAAACAATGGCTACATATATTACAATTTTCACCAATAACAGCATCACGAAGTATAATAACATATTGCCATACCCGTGTACTCTCGGAGATACTGGTCGACTGAACGTCGGATAAAGGATGTATCATTTTATAGATATTAGAACAAAGATGAAAGAACAAAGATAGAGAAAGCCTATTTCTTATATTTTAAAAACTCATTATAATCCCGAATATAGTCTGCTTCATCATACTTATGTGATGCCAACACTAAACAACTGGAGCCTGACGAAAAATTTACTAATTCACGCCAAATGCCGGGCACAACGTATAAACCCTGATAGGGTCTGTTAAGAGTTATTGTTTTCTTGGTTGTTCCATCGTCCAAGACCACATCAAAACTACCACTTGCAGCCACAATCAACTGACTAAGATCTTTGTGAGCATGCCCACCACGTTCCTCTCCTCCGGGGACATCATAGAGATAATACACTCGCTCAATATCAAAAGGAACAGCTTGACGGTTTTCCACAACAGTGATATTTCCTTTTATCCTGTGATTCTTATCCAATTCATTTACACAACATTCGTTTACGGTTGAAAGAGTAAAATCCGTAAAAGGTGGAATAATCAAACCACTATTTATCAATAGATTGGATTGCACATTGACATTATCATTAGCAAAGGTAATAAATTCAGCGTAATTCCGGATATAATCATTTTCATTATAGACTGTTGAAGCCAATACTAAAGCCAAAGAGTTTGTTGAAAAATTCTCTAAACTTCTCCAAACTCCTTTGGGAATATACAGTCCGAAGTAAGATCGGTTTAGCGGGAATCGCTTTTTTCGTCCGTTACCTGTATCCACTATTACATCAAAACTTCCCGACAAAGCTATAATAAATTCATCCTGTTCTCTAAACGCATGACCACCACGCACTTCGCCACCAGGCACATCGTAAATCCAGTATGCTCGTTTTATTTCAAAAGGTACGTGACGGTTAGCCTCCACAAAAGATAGATTTC
>Ga0302284_1000727_pt1 | contig 15018 bp, 9 predicted proteins | sample III_Fen_E2_1_FD_198760 | JGI IMG/M metagenome (GOLD analysis project Ga0302284, IMG submission 198760) | Peat permafrost microbial communities from Stordalen Mire near Abisko, Sweden - III_Fen_E2_1 | ecosystem: Environmental > Terrestrial > Soil > Wetlands > Permafrost | place: Sweden: Abisko...
TTATTTTTTTATTATGATTAAAATTTGAATGAATTAGTCAATCTTTTTCCACTCTATTCTGATTTCACTGGGTTCCAATTCCAAAAGAAGTATTTTAAATAAATAAATTGTCTTTTCCCTTTTTGGTAAGCTGATAGAATTTAATAGTAATACTAAATGAAAAAAATAAAAGTTTTTTGTATTTGTACAATTAACAAGAAAAATAACCCACTTTCAATCATCTCATAGAGTTCTTAAAACTCTCAAAATCATAAATCTTTTTGACACCTGAAATCTCTCCCATTCTAACTGCCTGCTTCATATTCCCAAAATTCTACCCTTGAGAATTAACTCCCGTATTGGCACATTTCTCAAGAGCAGATTTTCTAGATTATTTTCCTTCTCCTGTTCGTTAATCCCCAACAGCAGATCCAGCAACAGAATAATTACTATTTTCCTTATTCTTGCTACTATTTGCATTAATCCCATTCTGTTCCTGAGCTTCCCTAAGAGGTATTTAATCACTCTAACTGTTTTTATCTTGGTTTGAACATTGTGATTTTGGGATTTGATTTTAACCATCTTAGTCTTTTATCTGTGAACAACAAGTTGAACAGTCATATTGATCGTCTTGATAATTTATCAAATTAAATACACCTAGGATATTTGGGCTTTAATTTCTAAAACCATATGCTCCCTTTTGATTTCTATCTGTTTATGCACTTCCTTTGTATTTATCTGCATAGAGCTAAGAAGAGGAACAAGCGAGGGCATTATTTATTGATGGAATGTTGCTCTTAGGGAGTGTATCTACTAATTTCTTATGGGTAACATAACCAGTGTGACTCATATTTTCTGTATTTTCTTTTGCACCTAGGATATATTTCAATGGGCTTGGAGATTAGTTTGTGTTGATTTTTCGACCAAAATGTTGCTATTATGAAAGAGAGTTAGCGTCATTGCTTCGTTCTGTGAAAATAATTGGGTTATTTTCTTGCAATTACCGAAGAATAAGCTCTGAATTGAGTTACTATTCTCCTCCTCCAATCTTCTTGCTTGAAGCAAACCCTCCTAAAATGCGTATTCCTTTTTTCTTCTCTTCTTTAAAATTCTAACCTGTAACGGGATTTTAGATATGGGTTATTTATAATTAATTATCACAGTATGTCCTCTTGCCTTTAGCATTAGAAGGAACAGCATTAGGATCTAAAGCACCAATATTAAGGACTCTAGATGTTGTCAAAGAGTTTTCTCTTGATCTGTCTTTGATAGGATAGCTAATAACATGGTTGAACCCTGATTCACTTGTTTTATTTTAAAGATGAGATATTCTCGCACCACTTGGTTAAGCTTCTCTGAAGGTCTTGATACCTTTATCTGTAGGCATATTCTGACTTGACTCATTCTCTCCCAATAAGATATTGGTGTTCTTGAATCTATGTGAGCTAGAAGGAGTGTGATGTCTTGAAGAAGTGTTGGATAATGAAGATTAATCGCTAGGTTCTGAAAATATTTGACTTTTTCTAACAGGCAAGGGTGAAGTTTTTTAGCTTTAAGGAAGGTGTGCAATTATATTCCCATGATCTCTTGGGATACTTTCCCTGCGCCATGAAGATACTAGATCGTTAGTAAATTATCTGCTCGGTTTACGCTCAGAAGTTAGGGGATTATGCTTTTGAGATTAAGCCTAACGCTCAAATTTCTTTGATTCGCTTTATCTGCTTTCATAGGAAATTGAACTAGCTGAAATCTATGAGTGAGATCGCTTCTTTGGAGAGATATAATTATATTGGAGATGATTGTTTGCTTTGTAATGGTTTCTTTTTTCTTTCCAGATAAGATCCTCTTGATCTATTCTTGAGAGCGGTTATCCTAACCGATTATTCTAAACAAATTCATTCAGAAAGAATCGTTTATTCGGCTGAATGGACATCCTCTCAAGCTTTCCAGCTAAATACTGAGTGTACTCTTGAGATTTACTTGGAGAAAACATTATGTTGGAAGTTCTTTTATCTAAAAATGGAATATTTCCAATGCTACTTAATTATCTTTTTTGTTCTTAATCAAAAATAACTAATTTCTTGTTTAACAGCCGTTCATATTATTTTTTATTTTATCAAACTCGCTTTCAAAGTCCGCCAAATTACAAGAGGAGGCTAATGAAAAAGAAGAAGAATATGTTGGTTAGGATAAACTTAGCTTACAATTAATGGTTTTTTTTTATTATCGAAATATTAACGAGTGAGGGAGGATTTTCTTTCATTAATTCAAGACACACGATAGAGCACTATTACTGGAGATGGAAATTGAGTTAAACAAGAGCTACTGCATTTGAATAAAAGCATGATTTTGAATCAAAGATTGAGGATAATTTTTAACTGTTTAGGATAATATCAAAGCTACCAGAAACGGGTACTAGATTTTTAAGCTCAATTGATGATATTTTAAGTAATTTTTCGTTTTTAACTTTAACTCTTAATTTAACGAATGATGTTAAATTAATTGCAATATCCTCAAAAATGACACCAAATTATATTTTCAAAACAAGAAAAATGAGCAGAAAGCCATGAAACAAAAATTAATGTTGGAGGACTTTTGAAATGATGCAATATCATCCGATCTCAGAACTTGCAAAGAAATAGATTGGATTTTCTTTGTTGCAAATGTTTAAATGTACTTAATTTTAGAGTGAGGGTATTTCTTAATCTGAAGAAATACAGAATATTAAGAAAATAATTGAATCAAGGAAATAGAACAAAGCACGAACAAGATGAAACCAAATACTGCGCAAATCGAAGAAGGCAAAGAGCTCATGAAAAAGGGAGACAAAAAGCTCAAAGGTAGTAGAGTGAACAAACTTCATTGTATGGCTAATTTTATTCAATGGTTAGGTACTTTCTTTTCTGGAATATTCTCGAACAAGGGCGAAAGAGCAGATCAAGCTCTTGAAAGCTATAAAGCAGCAGCGACAAAATTCAAATTGGCTAATGACTGTAATTAGATTTATTCACAAAAGCAAAGTGATTTATTCTTTTTTTACTACTGAAAGGGGATTAAGCTGCTGAAGCATACCTGCGATGTGCCGAATGTGAGAAACTAAGTGAAGGTACTGGTGTAGGTGAGTATTACGTGGAAGCATCTAACATGAAGAAAAAAACAAACAAAGGAGGTAATAAGAATGTCTTTAATAGTCTTGAGTTTGTTGATTAACACATTGATTTTAACAACCAACAGAGGCTATCAGTTTACTCGAGAAAGCGATTGATTTCTTTTGCAACGAAAATCGCATGTCTTATGTAAGATCTCAATACAATAAAATAATATGTATTTTCAATGATATATTTTAGGCAGGGAAGTTGCAAAAGCAAATCGCAGAAATATACGAACAAGAAGATCAAAAAGATCTAGCCTAGAGTGCGTATGAAAAGGCTGCTTCGATCTTTGAGCTTGATGGGAATGCTTCATCTGATTACTCCAACATGAGGATCAAAGTCGCTGATTATATTGCAGATGGAGAAGTTGGTTAGTTTGTCAAGGCAATCAAGGTAAATTAGAATTTATTCAAAAAACATGAAATTTTAACTTTGTGCTGATTGTAGATTTACGAAGAAGTAGCTAAGAAGTATAGTGAGAATAAGCTAACATAGGGAATCGCTGGAAACATTTATTTCAAGAGTCTTCTTCTTTACCTAGCAATCAATGTACGCATGCTTTGAATTGTAATGGATGTGTCTCATTTTAGTTTTCTTATTTAGGATTCTGTTGGCTGTGAAAAAAACTTTGATCGTTACGTTGATGAGTGCCCACCTTTTGCTAACACGAGACAAGCAAAACTAATTGAAAAACTCATAGATTAATTTAACAAAGGCAATACCGAATAATTCTCATAAGAATGGTAACATAACTCATTTGTTTAGTTTGGATTGCTTTTAAGTTTGTTTAGTTTTGAATACAATTAGGTTATCGCTTTGGATCGCTGGTAGCTTAGAGTGCTAAATCTTGCTAAGGAGCATCTCAAAAAGGGATTTAATCCTCTTGGAGTTGAGCAACATGATGATGATCAAGGTGTTCTATGATATTTAGATATTATAGATATTGTTAAAAAATTACTTTTAAAGGATATTAGAAATAATTCAAGATTAATTGTGGCTTAAAAAACAAAAAGCAAAGAGGGAGAGAGTGAAAATAATAAATTATTACAATTGTTAATCTCAATAAGCAAATTATCGTTTGATAGATAGATTAACTCCATTATTCAGGGATGCATAATAAATAAGAGAAACTAAGCAAGAAAAAGGGAGAGAACCTTCTTGATTTGCTTGAACATTTTCAATAAATATCTATGAACTCATTTCCTAATTGAATAGTCTGATTATTGTGCTTGAAAGAAATCTTTAGAATAGATTTGATTGGTGAGAGGAAAACTCATGAATTTGAAGGGCAAAATAAATTAGAAATTTATTTTCAAGTCAAATTGAATCAGAACTTAAAAGTAAAAGGTAACAAAAGGAAAAATGAGCGAAGATACAGAAGCAATTAATGGCCAAGAGGGCACAGTTTAGCAGAAAAATCAGCAGAACATCTAGATTGTCTTTGTGACAAGATATAACTCTTGCTTTGAAGTAGATTTTTCGTTGTGTAAAATGTATGCTCGTTTTCATCAACTAATTCGTTTAACAGCTTTAATACAAATCGAAAACTCCGAAAGTTGAAAAGAAACTTGTCATAGAGAAGTCTGGCCGCATTTATGAAATAGGTTAGTGATTCTTAGAGCTATCATCACTCATGAATAAACTCCGTTCTTTTTTGTATTTAGGTCTCTCTGACACAATCGAAGCAGAGAAACCAATTGAAACCAAAAAGTTTTCAGCATTTTTAGGAATTCTAAATCTCGTTGATTAATCGTTCTTAGTATTCGCAGAGGAAGCTGCACACACATGCACACTATAAAAGCATGATATCTTCGAAGTGTGTTCTCTTGGATTTGTTCCTTTTGAGGTAATCACAGAAACGAATTGGTTATTGTTTTCAGTTAAAAGTTATTTCTAAAAGTGACTGACTTCAAAAGAATATTTTGAATTCCTCAAAAGAAAAATATCGAAGTGCTCTTTTCGGGAGACAGAGGCAAGAAGATTAGTACCTACATCAAAAATATTCGCAAAGTAATAATATGATTTTAAGAAAAAGCTGATTTTGGACACACATATTGTAATATTTTAGCTCTTTGCGGAAGGATACTATTTCTCCTACACATATGATCTCAGTTTATCTAAGCAGAAACAGGCATTCTAAGCTGAAAGAGATTGGAGATTTTGCTGGAATAGTTACATGTGTAAAGATCTCATCGCAGCAAAAGTGAACACAATATGGACCATTCCACTTCTTTAAGGATACATCGACAACTTTTAAGTCTACTTATAAGGAAAGAAATTAGACTTCTATCTTATTGCAAGACGTTCAAGCAAAAAGGCAGGAACTCGTTACAACTCGAGAGGTAATTAGTTGCCTAACGAAACAAAATTATTGATTTACTGATCTGCTTTTTAAAAAAAGGAATTGATGACGATGGTAATCCTGCCAACTATTGTGAGCTGGAATAAATATTCTTTTTCAATCAATACTGCTGCTCTCATCTACAGATTAGAGGGTAATTATCCTCAAAGTGTATGATGATTTTGTGCTAAAATAGAATGTTAATTTGTTCTACAGTTCTGTGCCAATTTTCTGGAGATAACGAGGAATTACAGCTCAAACGAAGATTACTAGATCCTTTGAGTTCACAAACAGTGCATTCTTAAAGCATTTTGAAGACGTTAAAAAGAACTACGCATTTGTTCTCTGTGTGAACCTCATGAAAAAGTCGAAGGAATAAGAGCAAATGATCACGGAAGGCTTTGAAACACACATTAAAAATAACAACCTTGGTAAATAACCAAGAAGGTTGATAATAATCTCAAAACAAAGAATTAATTGAAATCCTAATTATTAATATATTTTTGCTAGATAATGTGAGGTATAAATTCTTCGACTTCCATACAGTGTGCAAGGATCAGAAATACGAGAAAGTCAATCCAACGATTAGAGAGCTCCACAATATGAATGCTAATTTTTTGTATTATGCAGAAGATCTTTCAAACAAAACAGTTATTGTCACTTAAAAAGGAATAGTCCGCACGAACTGTCTTGACTGTCTTGATAGGACTAATGTCTTCTAAAGTAAAATAGCTCTTGACATGCTCGCAGTGCAGTTAGATCAATTAGGAGTAAGTTTAGCTGAGCAATTCAACCAAGATCCGCTTGATCACGTTGATAACAATAACCCTAAACAAAATCACCCGTTTATAACTAAATTCAAGTGCACATGGGCAGACTGCGGAGACATGCTATCAAAGCATTACACTGGAACAGGATCTACACACACTGATGTATGCTAATAGATATTTGAATAACACCTTCAACTAATAACTTTTTTTGTTGAAATAAAGGTGACTAAGAAAGGAACAAGAGACATAATGGGGTTGCTGCTGCATGGATACAAATCTATTTCTAGATTTTACTTGCAGAATTTTGAGGATAATGTCAAATAAGAAGCTATTGATCTTGTCGTTGGGTAGCATACTGAGAGTATCAATATCTTCAATGAAAGTGTTGAAAAAGCGCTAGCAACAAAACAAGATATGTATTGCACTTTTTCGTAAATTCAAGTGCTGGTGGTAACTTGGAATATCAGTGGGTTAGACACACCTACTTAAATCGATTAGAATAGCTCCTTCTTCGGAATCGACGCTTCATCCAAACCAGATATTATTGTTGTTGGTAAAATCAAACTATTTTACTCTGAAAGACTCTTATTTAATCTCATTTTTGTAAAATAGGTTTACAAGAAATAATCGAGCTGAATGCAAAGAATTTTGTCTCTGCAAATAACGAATAGGCTATCAATAAATGGAATACGTTGATTCTCCGTGCATTATAAAACTATGATAACTACAGCCTAACAAAGCATAAAGATCTCTATGGAAATCTGACTCTTGTGTACTCCAAATAATCACTGTTATTAAGGATTTCAAAGATTAATGAAGACACAGTTAAACTCGGCTATACCTCTTACATGGTACTGTTCATATTCCTGTTCATTATCATTTGAAATTGACTATTTGGTATTCTTATTTAGGGAGGAGTATCTGTAAAACTTTATGTCGATGACACCTCTATAAATATTCTGAATATCAATCTCGACACAGGATCTAAAAGCAAGATTTCAACTATTGATGATATCCATCTCAGAGCTTATTAAATTGAAGGAGTAAGATCATCCATTAGTGTTAGCCTTAGTTGATTATTTCAATAATTCTTCAGCCAGGAAAAATCAAAGATGAGAGAATGGAAAACATCGATTACAACATTTTGATTGGAGATCTTGGATTCGGTAATATGCTACCTGTTACTGAGATGCACTAGAACATCAATAGCTACGAGTTAGCGAGAAAAACTGATCCTGCAAAGGCTGAGAAATACTTTACTGCTTTGCTTAAAAACGATGAATTCAACATTAGCAGACCAAATTCAGATTACCTTCAACGATATCAAGAAGAGAAAATTAAGTTCCTTCCAACATACAAATATGATAAATATGGGGCTATCTACTCTTAAGCCGTTAGTCCATCTTGGTATGAAATATTTTTTCCCAAGAAATGAATTGAATTAATAATGGTTTGCTATCTACTCTGAATTAACAGGGCTGATAGAATCTTAATATGGACGAAAGAAGGCAATCAATTTGAGCAAAAATCGTACACAAGAAAAGAACTAAATTATTCTCATCACCGACCTGTATTGGCAACATTCGTGCTTAAAATCAAAAAAATCAATGAAGAAAAGAAGGAATAGGTTCTCAATCAAGTCTACAGTGTAATCATATCTTATTCATTCTTTTTAGCAGATACTTTAATAAGTTAAATTGTTTTTGTAGGAACTCAATCAAACTGCATAGAGAATCGAAGAAGAAGACATAAACGCAGATAATGATGATTCTTCTCAAAACTTACTCTAAAACAACAAAAAGTAGTAGTGAGAATAGATAGAACTTGAAAAATCGGGTTCAGGAAGATAAATAACAGATGAAACAAACAATTCAAGATATAACATTAAAAGTAGAAACAAGTTTAAGGTGTCCTCTGTGTTGTTGTTAGATTGGTTTGTATTCACCAACATTTTACTTTAGGTTAAGGATTTATCTCAAAATTGACTTCAATGTTGGCTTTATTGTTAATAATTTTGCTGATTCTAAGGTTCTTTTTATTGTACAAGTTTAAGAAAATTCTCCATTGCTAAATCAAATTAAGAATTATCCATATTAGTCAACAATCATAATACAACTAATAATTGAATTTACGTTATCTGCAGATAGGACATTTGCTGGCTTTTTATTTGAGATCATTACAGCAATCGTAGCAAAGACACATATGCCTGCATGGAAGGATAACAGTATCTATTTTTTAGCTGAGACAAATCGAGCAATCTTTATCAGCTCTCGAATTCAACTCACTGTCTGCGATCCCATAGATTTCCTCAGTCCAGAAACCCATGTTGTTGACCTTATGTGAACATGATTAGAATCAAATAAATATGTTTCGCCTCTGAATGGAGATGTTTACTTCTATTTTTTGTTTCAAGAAAAAGATTTCCAGCTGATCTACTTTCTTGACGATTCTGAAGTAATAGAAAATACGCTTTCGTTCTTGTGACTTATCAATTTTATCCTGAAAAAGTTATTGATAAGAAATTTAAGAAAAAATGCAGTCATTTTAATTGTTAAATATCGCGATAAATGTAATTGCACTTACGCACACAATCATCAGAGGGTATTGAAAGTTTCCATCGTATTACAATAATTGATTCTTATCGATTTTAGACAAGTCAAGGGGATATGCCTGTCCATTCCAATGTTGATTCGAACCTTAAGGAACTCTGAATTTATTTTACCCTAAGTTCTCGCCGTTTTTGTTATCAATTCTACTCGGAGATCAACCGAAACAAACAATCATTACTTTTTTTGTTAATTCTAAGAAAGAAATAATTCAACTTGGTTGTGATCTTAGTGGTCTCATCAATTGAATCAATTGCTGCGAAGAATATAGATATTTCTCCTTCAACTTCAAATGTGTATTCAAACGATAAATGGAAGATTTTTGAATCAACTTTAACCTTATCGAAACAGCATTATGTTAGAAAATGTTCTTTGGATCTATTAAACTAATATCTTACAAGTTTCAAGGAAGTTCTGTTGATGATTAGTTCAGTTTTAATTGGCGTTGTTTTCTACACTTTAATTTCAGTGTTGCTAAAGCGTCCTGGACCTCCATGTGGAGCATTGTACCCTTAATTGTTGTAATAGCTATCTACATTAAGCTGATTCTAAGAATAGAGTTAGCCAAGGACTTGTTGATTTTGCTGGTTTTAAGAAAGGTGCCTGTATTAGCTAGGTATTTGTTGTTCTTACTGTTAGATAAAAGGGCAACATTTTTGAAAAGAACCTAAAAGAAAAAAAGAAATTTTACAGATTGGTTACCACCCATATTGCTTTTGTTTCTCTATTGTTTCTGATAATCTATTAATAAATAAGTAATTATCCGCAAATTAATTTAGAGTAGACTCAAAAAATAACAAAGAGAAAGTTGCTAAATTTCAAATGAAGTCATTCTTCGACACAACAAAATCAAAAAAGGAAATATAGCAAATATGTTTTAATTAAAAATATTCAGGAATAAATGCTTGAATCAATAGCAGTTTAAACCCAATGACAGACAGTTCCACAGAAAGATCTTGTTAATATCTGACAAGATCACAAATTGGACTATTAATCTTGTTTCAGTTCTGTTTATCTGAATTGATGCGTTCAAGTTGCACGAGAGTGTGATTATCTGTAGCGCCTGAGTTGGCTCTATTTAGAGTTGGAGGAGCGGAGTATTTCTGTTTTGTTTTCCGTTTTTTTAGAGCATAATGCACTCCATAAGCAATTGCAAGTACCACAACAATAGAACAAGGGAGGAGTATGGCGATAAGAATGGCTTTCTCATTATCTTCGCTAATCATCAGAATCGCTGTTCAAATAAATAATTAAAATCATCCCAAGTTAAGTAGAATATTGAAAAAGGGTATATTATTTTTTTGAATTACATTCGATGCAATCTGTTTCATTTGAACCAATACATCCTTTTCTGCATGATGGATGGCATTATTTACAAGAAAAACTATGATTCTCATGAGAAGGAAACATGTCTCTTGGACATTACATAGAACAGACTCCATTTCCCAGATAATAGTGATGAGGGAAGCATGTCGTGCAGTAGTTTTTATATCCTTCGCATTCCTTGCAGAATGTTGAATCGCATTCTTTGCATTCTTTGTCCTATTCGTTTTCAATAAAGTAACCCGTCGCACATTGTTCTTCGCAGAATCCAAACTAAAGAAGTAAATTATGCTTGCATTCTGCACATACAAACACACCTGAAGGGCACTGCAGACAATTTTTATCTCCACACCTGTAACATTTGTTTCTCGTCTCGTCTTAGTAGTACCCATTCGGGCAACTTTCGACACAAGTTTCTCCAAGCAAGTATTTGCCTTTTATGCAGCTCTTGCAAGTACTCGAGGTTTGAGAGCACTATTAGCAGAGAGAGGAGTCGCATAGAAGACAATGCTATTTCCCAAATATGGACATGGCAGGGTATTTTTCAGGTGGACAATCTTAAACACACTGATCGATGTCTAAAGATAGAGGAAAATTACAAGAAGTGCATCTTTTCGGAGTTTCTACACAAGAGCTGCACGTTTAATCGCATCGCTAGCAGTGACCTTGATCATTAATAAAGAACCCTTGAGGTGGACAGCTCTCAATGCATTGGGAGTTATAAAGATAACGACCTTCATGGCATTTCATACAAGTTGAATCGTCGCCTGCACATTCCAAACATTTAGCAGAATTGCACGGCCTACAGTAGTCGTTTGCATCTCTGAAGTATCCTGATTTACACTCACTGAAGCACTAGCCATTCATTAGAACAAATCCATCGAGACACTGAAGGCAGAACTATGCTTCCATGATGCAAGTTAGACATTTCGTTAAATCACAGGGATGGCAGAAGTTTCTATTATTAATTCTCTTTTGAAATGTCCTTTCTGGGCACCTCATATGACATTCATAATTATACAGAGTTTAGCTTGGCGGACAGGTTGTGCAATTACTCACTGATCCTTCACATTTCTCACATTCTTCGCTACATGCTATGCATTCACCATTTACCTAATTCTAGAAATACCCTTTTGCACATTTATGGCACTGAAATCTAGAAGGACCATAACAACTCGCTTCTTCGTCACATCCGACATGACATCTTTCACAGTATCGTTAAAGGCTAAAATATCCTTTTTAGCATTTCTTACAGTCTAAGAGTTTAGAGTCTGAAGGACTGTAGTAACCTTGCTTGCATTCAAGACAGACCATTGCGGAACTTGAAGAATTTACAATGATTTCACAATCCAAGCATCCTTCTGGGCAATCTCGGCATACACCTTGATGTATTTTTACTTTTCCTTGATCGCATACCCCAAATCCTTTTTGCAAAGAGGAGGATTTTATGCAAGCGGAGTCTTCCATTGCATATCCATCAGCACATGCTGTGCATTCAAATTCACTTTATCCTGTGCATGATTTGCAAGATTCCGAGCAGGGCACACAAATTCCATAAAGCTCAAAGCTATTTTCGCTACATGAATTGCATAAACGGTCTGAATTCGAAGACATGCATTGCTAGCATTCATTCTAATTTCTGCAGGACTAGCATCCGAGAATGCAAGGCTAGCAGATTCCCTCTAAAGCTACAGTACTCTAATTGCAAGTGCCCACACAATGACCGTTTAGCATATTTAAATGTGGTTGGCACATCGAGCAAGAATTTGAATCAGAACAGGATTTACATCCTAAAGGACATTTTCGACATACTTAATCTTTCAGATACAATCCTTCTTCACAAAATCCAGTGCATACTAATCCTACAGTGTAGATCACAGGAGCAATTACATTTGATAAGGTACTATCATGCTAATCATTTGATTTCTGATTGAGATCAACATTTCCTTAGATTAGATTGTCTTCATTTGAATGAAGAATTTGACTATTTGAATACTTCACAAATGGTCTTTTCTCTCCTGAACTTTATTCGCTGCATGAATCTACACAGGTATTATTAATACTTTTCTTCATTCCAGGCTAGCAAAGACTAAACTTTATTTTGTAATGAGCGACTTAGTTGTCTTTGATGTTTTGCCAAGATATCTAGAGGTGATTTTAGTTTTCAGGGCTCTAAAAAGTAACTGAATTCTATGATTAACCAAATAATTTACTTTATTATTTGTACGATTCTTCATTTTCAGGTTAGATTTCTTCAATGATTGCCTCAATAATAGCCCGTTATTGATTTTCAAAGATAAGAGTATGGAATGATTTCCCTAGAGGCATGCTGTTCTTAGGCTCATGGAAAAGTAATATTTCGAATTCTTCAATGTCTAACGATTGATCTTGTGTTTTATCATGCGCCCCTCCTTTCTGTTGAATGAATATTTTGAATATTTGACCTAAGAGTATTTGAGTTGGGGATTTCAAGTCTCGCGAGAATATTTATCCATAGGAAGTTTCAATTACCAACATTAAAGAGTCTGTGGGTTAATCTTTATCAGTTAAAACGATGTTTTGTAGAATAAAGTAAGATGGAACTTATTCTATGATAAAGGAATGCTTATTTAGGAGATTAAATCTTGGTTTTCTTAGTAACTCATTGTGAAGGCATTGTCTCTCAATAACAATCGCTCTACAACAATCTTAGTCATCATCATCATCTTCATCATCGTCATCATCATCATGATCAGAAATACTATTAGTTTTTTAAGAATGATCCCAAACTTGCATTTAGGACAAATTCAATAATGGAAGTTCAAGTTCATCATCGATTCTAGCATATTCATTGATAGTATTATCAAGGAAAGCAATTTAGTACTAGGATAAGTTCAAGAGTATTGATGTTAGCTAAGGTGCAGGTTTTTACAGATTATCAATACTTGTTATGATTGTTCTTTTAAATCCGCTAAAAATAGACTCTTCAAAATGGATCTAAACTCCTTAGAATTATTATATTACTGATTCAATTTTCTTTACAGTAAATTGACCCTCTTGGGTAGGTTAACTTCCCATGATGATACAATGGTCGATGTTACCATTTCCTAGAAAGTGCGACTTGAAAACTTTTAAAGAAGAAGAAATTTTAACTCGAGAAAGGTCCAAACTGGTACTGATCCAAGAACTGGAAAAAAGAGTTAGTTAATTTAGTTTATCCGAGAAAGAAAATTAACTACTACAAACCAAGCCTTCGTTGATTTCCAGCAGTATATCTGTTGGATTAAGGACTTTGATTGAAGAATCTTAGAATATAGAGTGACTGATTTCAAAGAAATGTTGAAACTCTATCTGCATTTTAAGAGTCAAATCACTTTTTATGACAATTATCTTTGGACATCTTTTCCAAAAAGACACCATAGCTTGAATCACTTCGAAGAAGAAAGAATTCTCCTGTAATCTGGTTTCATTTTAGATTAACTAAAAGTCTTATTCTTTGATAAATATATTATTGAATAGATCTACATCGAATTAGAATAATCTAGAGAATGGAAACTTATTGTCACCAGAAAACAAATTTCCTCTCAACTCTTTTCCTCGCAAATCAAGGCCTTTCGAGCTAATAAAATTCACTCCAGTTATTTCTATTGCCCATGCCTTCAAGCAAATACTGCAAAAATCAAAGATTAAGTCAAGTTTAATGTTTATTTTTATTGAAAATATTTACTTTTTAAAAATGATTCCACTTTGAAGCCTTGAGAGACTAGCTGCTACTGGGAATGTTTATTTCTTATAGATCGTTCTGACTAAGTAGTCGTTTTAAAGGGGTTAAGACAGGTAAATGTCTTTCTAATGAATAGATTTAACAGTAACTACTTCCTGAGAGATGAGTTCTCCATAATTTACAAGCAGAAGTTCTTGAAATGGAGTTAAGTTTAAAGGTAGTTTGTTGACTCTTATTTTATCTTCTCCAGTTTAAGCATTTTGAACTAAAGTAAATGTATCATATGCCTGCCCTCTAGCACTAAGGTTTCCAGGGGTTTCATTGGGATTAAAGCTGCATTCGCTACCTCCAACTTCTTCAAGTGTGATGAGGTTATTAGAAATGCCTCTTCCATTTCCAATCAGAAGCATTCCTTTTTGGGTGATCTCCATTTTCTAAAAGCGAAGGTGAATAGAAGAATCATCTTTGATTTCCATGACTCCTTCGATTTTTAGAAGGGAAATCAAAGTGGATGACCAAGTTTCATGGGAATCTAAAACACATTTTTCTCCTTCAGGTATTAGGAGTTTCTCGTTCTTCAGAAACTAAAGGCATCCTTTCGATCCATTGAATTTGAGCATAAATAGCAAGTAAAATAAGAAAATTTAGCAATTCTAATGTTTAAAAGTCATTTTTTTGATCATTGGTTGAAAAATGGAGTTGATTTTATGATTAGTTTTTTGCAATAATTTTTTTAATTTAAATGGAAAACTTTGATGTTTTTAAATTCAAAGAACGTTCTAGCTGGTGATGAATGAGAGAGAGGTGTTCTTTAGTTGCTGAGATTCGATTAAATAACTAATAAGGGATATGTTGACGAGTCACTATTACTAATCTTATTTTAGAGTCTAGTCACATAAAAGAAAAAATATAATTAAACTCCCTTATGTGAGTTTAAGTCTAATCTGCTTTTTTACCTAGAAATTATTACAAATGATGCTTGTGTTTGGTTTATTTTCTTTTTTTTCTAATCCATAAATTGATTTTATTATAGGTTTCAATACAGTTAGTTTGATACTGTTTTGTAAAAGAAAATATGTTTTATTTTAAATCAGAATTACCATACATCCAAGTCTAAGAAAGCACAATCTGAATCAAGAGAGAT
>Ga0302284_1000732_pt1 | contig 14945 bp, 6 predicted proteins | sample III_Fen_E2_1_FD_198760 | JGI IMG/M metagenome (GOLD analysis project Ga0302284, IMG submission 198760) | Peat permafrost microbial communities from Stordalen Mire near Abisko, Sweden - III_Fen_E2_1 | ecosystem: Environmental > Terrestrial > Soil > Wetlands > Permafrost | place: Sweden: Abisko...
CACTTCAAAGTGATCACAGAAAAAGAACAGATTTGATTACTCTAAAAAGTGGTGATGTCAAGAATGCATAGGTTGAAAAGGAAATCGGAGAAGAAATCCAAAGAAAGGATGCAAAGTATAGGAAAGAATGGGAAAAAGCACAAGAAAAAGCTCTTTCAAAAAAATGAAAAGAGTAATTTAGAAGCTAAGAAAACCAATGCTGGAGAATATATTTAAAATTGTGGAGAATTAGATCAACTTTTAATGTGATATTTGTGTGCATGTTTTTGTTTCAAAATAAGATCAAATTGCAATATTAGCCTTTGAGGCTTTTTATGTCATTTGTAAATTATTATTTTGAGATATTGAAATGAACTCGATAATCAGAAATCTTCAGAACCTTCAGTTATTCTGAAACTAAGCAATTTATCTGTATTTCATATTATTTCAGTGTGAATTGGTAATGTTTTCCATATTAAAAAGTCCTTCAAATCCATTTTTTTATTAGTCTATTTGCATGGATACGGAGATAAAATAATGAATTCGCTTAAAGGGTTGAATAATCAGTTAATAATAATATAATTCTGAAAATAATGATGAATCATTAAATTTAATTAATAAATTGCGTCATTATTCATGTCATTCTAATCTGACGGAGAAAGGAAAATAAATAATCATGATTCGTTGTTAAACCAAATATTCCCCCAATAGTTTCTCGAAAGATAGTTAAAATTTGCTTTAAAATACACACTGAAATGGTTATTTAACAAGTACATTGAAATCATATTGAAATGCATGAAAACAAAGTAATAATTTAGATTCACAAAAGATTCTTTATATTTTTTAACCTAGCCACAAAGTTTTCTTCTTTTTCTGTTAATTCCCTCTTTGTCTTTGTCTAGCAGGAAACTATCATTTTAAAATAAGGGGATTTATAAAAACTTGTTGACTGAATAACACCCTTCGATTAATTAAAGAATTCAAAGCAACTCCTCTCAAATGGCAGAACAAATCAACAAACAGGGTTTTTTATGAATGAATTCACTATTAAAAGCTGTGAAAATAATTGATAAAAGCAACATTTTTCGTTATTGTCGATGCAAATAAAAATAATTGAATAATCTTAATATCTATTAGACTCTTTCTAAACTCAGCCTATTGTTTGTGTTATTATTTCATAATAAATCAAATTTAGCCCGCTTATTATACTGCCTGTTTTATTTGTCAAAAAAATAGTAAGAATAGCTGAGTAGACTGAATTACGAAGGGAAAATCTACGTCAGTGAATTTTTAATGAAAATAATGCAATTAATTCGGATATATTTCAAAAAGGTAATTCGGTCGCCGAGTTGGTAAGTACTGAATACTCATTCGGTAGCTAATATTACTAGATTTGAAGCGTGTTAGAAGTTGTTTAATGGAGTATTTTATGAAAATTCTTTTAGCTTCATTGCTTAAAAGTTGCTTTTCGAGAATAATATTCTCTTCTCTAGTGAATCAAAATAAGCTTAAAAATCCTTTTTGAATTAATTACAAAGCACAAACAAGCACAATTCTGAAGCCCGCAACGATACATTTCAAGCTTTTCCTAAGAATACTAATAAATCATCATCCTAAACTTATTTAAAATACATCAAAAAATGCTTAAATATTTCTATGAGAAATTCCCATAGAGGTTAATCCTCAGAAAATAACAATTTTACTTAAAATACCAAGATAGATTGAAAGCTGCAAAGTGAAGATTTTCAGATCAAACTCATACTTTGCTGTTCTTACACTTTGAGCACGCAATCTAAGATAAAAACGCTCGTTTAATTAGATTAATACATACGTCATTGAAATTATCTATGCAAATTTCGCTAATATGCGCATGATAACTTCAAAACAAACTATTAGACATGACTATCAACTAACTTGAAGCAAAATGCAAATCTTGCGTAACACCAAGAGACTTAATTGCACGGATATCAGAGCTGTTGACGATGAAGATGTAAATAGCAGTACGTCATCAATGTGCGATGAAAGAGCTGGGAGCAACGAATAAAATATTCTTCTATTGAAATAATCTTGGCTTAAATCTCCCTTCGTTTTACTCCCAGACCATCCCAATAATAATTAAACAAAAAATAACTTAATTAAAAAGCCAAAGGCTATTCAAGCTTTTCACACAATCCATCTTAGATTTTTAACCTCTCACTCAATGGCTACTCGTCTTAACGACTACAAGAACCAGATCTCCAAGCCTTCATATGTTGATAGCGCATTTGATTACTTTAGATTCGCTGATTTTCTGACACCTGAAGAAAACAAAAATCGTCTAAAACTTCGCGCTCTCCTTGAGAAAGAGATTGCTCCTACAATCAACGACTATGTTGAGCGTGCTGAGTTTCCAGAAGAATACATTCCAAAACTTAAAGATTCCAAAATCTTCCATTATCTTCTAGCTAAGCCATTCGGAAGAAGCAATGGGTTGGTAACTTAAGGTATCATTTATGCAGAACTAGCAAGAATTGATGCAGGGTTAGGTACCTTTGCGATTGTTTAATCAGGTCTTCTCACATCTACTGTAGAACAACTTGGTAAGAAATAGTGTATCAACGATTTTTGCTAATTCATTCATTTTAAAACACAAACAGGCAGCGAAGAGCAAAGACAAAAGTATGTTCCTTTGCTGAGAGACTTAACTCTAACTGGTGGCTGGGGTTTGACTGAAAGCAAACATGGAAGTGATGCTTCTTCTATTGAGACTACAGTCCAAAAGACTGAAGGTATTTTGATTTTAAAATAATAGGGAAATTGTCAGTAACTGTACATATTGATATGATCAGGTGGATGGTTACTAAACGGTGATAAACGTTGGATCGGAAATGGAAATAGAGACATCATGGTAGTATGGGCACGCAATCACGACAACAATAAAGTTCAAGGATTCTTAGTTGACTTAAAATCCAAGGGAGTCCGCAGTGAAGTCATCAAGCACAAACTTGCTTTGAGAATTGTGCAAAATTGCTAGATCAACTTTAACAATGTCTTCGTTCCAGAAGAAAATATGCTCGCTAAAGCAACTGATTTCCAAAAAGGAACTGCTAAGATATTACTCCATTCACGTCTTCTAGTCTGCTGGGTAGCTGTTGGAATAGTCATCGGAGTCTACGATAATGTTATCAAGTTCATCAGCAACCGTAAACAATTCGGAGTACCCATCTCCAGTTTCCAACTTCAACAAGAAAGAATCTCTAGAATTATGTCCAACACTCAAGCGATGCTTTTAATGGCCTATCGTGTGTCAAAACTTTACGAAGAAGGCAAAATCACTCTGGGCTAAGCTGCCCTTGCTAAAGCGTTCTGCACAGAACGTGGACGTGAAGTTACTCGTCTTGGTCGCGAAATGCTTGGAGGAGATGGCATTATTTTCGATAATTACGCAATGAAGGCATATGCCGACATGGAAGCACTCTACACATATGAGGGTACTTATGATATTAATTCCTTGGTTGCCGCAAGAGAACTCACAGGAATTGCAGCTTTTAAAGTTCCCAAGAAGAATTGAAATAAGATAATATTATTGGTTATTTTCTGATCTATCTTTTCTTTTCTTTTCTCCCACTCTATAATTTATATAAGGCACTCGTTTTTAACTTGAAAATATCCAATTCTGATCATTTAAAATACATTTCTAATGACATAATAATCTGTACAATTTCTAATCTTAATTTCGTTCTTCATACAACTCCTTTTTGAGCTAGTTCTTGCTTGACTCGTGAGAAATATGTTGGATCAGGATATCCAAAATGTGAACTTCCTTTAAATTAGAAAATATCAAATCATCTCAAAGTCTAATATGCTACAAAAACAAATCCATTACCACCAGTCGTGTTTGTCTTATGATGGATGCCATTCCACACTACCTAGTTATCCTATCCTGTTGTGACACTCCTTCCAACTGTGAAAATTAATTTTCTGTCAAAAGCTATTTTCAAAAGGGCAGCAACTTCTCTTCCTTCAGCGTTGTCGGGGAGATAAGCTACCCGAGTGGTACCAGTAAACCCTTTACCATTCCTAGTTCCGCTTGGAATAGTATATGTGATAACAATAGATGGGCAAGAGTATCCACTGCATATGGCTGAGCTAGAAATAGTTTAAATCATTTGTCCATCTGGCTATTCTCCTAAAGTATAAAAAAAATTCAAACTTATTTTCCAAAGAAAAAATAGCAATTTAATTATGAATTTTGATTACCAACTTAAATTCCATAAACTTTGGTGCAAATTGGGCATTTGAAGAATCCATTTTTGACCATATTTTTGATGCAGCCTGTGTGGAAAAAATGTCCTTCGCAATTCGCTGGTGCAATGCAGTCTTCATCAGAAGGTGTATAAATCTATTTTGTTATTTCCTGGATAGTCATTTTCTCTACGTCATCAAAGAGTTCACACTGACAAATACAACAAGTTTCTTCTTTGTCATCCTTATCACTTTCCTTTGATTTTCTACAGTCTAATTTCTTAATTTAATATTCTAAAATAGTCATATGGCTGTACGCAAAAACATTTTAAAAAACCAAATCTGGTTTTGAATTCTTCTTCTCAATAAACACTAAGATGTCAGCTAAGTAATCCAGCCACTAGCGAATTATTTGAGAGCTTTTGGATCCATCATTGTTATCGACTAAGTATTTTCGTTTCTAAAATTTCACTTCAATCATGTTATTCTTTTTAATTCTAAAATGGTAATTATCATCGCCGAATTGCATCTCATATTCGTCATCAACTTTTTCTTCTTCTGGTTGACTTTTCGGTGGTTATTCTAAATTAGCTTTCTTCATTATCCTCTTCTTTTTTGTATTTTTGAGGCGAGAATGTCTTGATCTTTTTTAATGTTATTAGTTTGCTCTCTCTCTCTTTTTTTGTTTTTCTCTTTTTTTTTGTCAATGATTTAATCAAAAATTCATACGATTTTGAAAATATTTGCGCATTTATTAGGAGTTATTAGGGTAATTAAGGGAAAGAAGTGAAGCTTAATTCAAGTTAAAATTAATAAAATGATACTCAAAGGTGACCGATACAAAAAAAGAGTAATACATAACACATAAATATTTCTAACTGAAAAGAAGAACAATTTTCTGAATTTAAAAGTATCAATTTGTCATTCCTTCAACAAGTTCAGAAGTATTTTAGGATTAAAACAGACTGCTAAACGCTTCTTTAACTTCAGTGCCTTGAGGAATTGTTCCAAAATATGTCATCAATTTAGAAATGAGGTTATCTCTTTCTTGTTTGGAGCAAATATCCTAAAAGAAAATAACTAACGCTGTCGCAAACGATGAATTAATCAGCCAAATACGATTTTAGGCTAGTTCATAAATGATTTATTGTACTGTGTTTATTTATTTTTCATTTTCATAATTAAACGCTATCGAGGCTATTTTCAAGAGAAGCAAGCCTACAATATTATTCAAGTTTAGACATTCTTCAGTAACAAATGCTTAAAGGAAACTAAGGAGCACATCTATGTCTATTTTTTATAAGAAATAAGCAATAAATTCACCTACGTTTTCTTTGGTGATAAACCATGAATCTTCTAAAAGAAATCTAAAAATATTTTATCAACAAAAACAATTCAAAAAAAACCAAAAAGAATATTGGTTAAATATGATATTTACCTGCGAAGAAGTAATAAATGAATAGAAGAGACTTTATCTTCTGGTATAAACGCAAATTTTTCTTTGAAAGCAGCACACGATGGTGCTTGCAGATCTTTTAGATTTTTATAGTCCACGATGAAAGATTCTTAGAAATATTATGGGAAACGAGAGAAAAAGTCAAGAATGTGAGGGGTTTGGGAAATATGTCCCAAGATAAGATCCAAAATACGCTACTTTTCATCTGCATCAATGAATTAAGTAATTACGTCGAATACGAACACTTGCAAGAAATAGCTGTTGTCTGAGAAAATAAAAGGCCAAGAAAGAAAAAATGAGAACAAGAAAGTGAAGCAAGGAATGAAATTGATAAAAATATCATACTAAATTCGAAGATCGAGAGCACAGTTTACAAGAAAGGAGGTTATGAATCTGTTTTTGTCTGCTCCTTTAAATAATCCTTGAATTTACTTTTAAGGGATTCTTTCGACAAGCGCTCCATGATCTACTGCTAAACACACTGATTATACTACTAGAAACTCTCAAAGAGATCCTCAAACAATTCCTTTAATCTGAACACCATGTAGACTACAAACAAACAACAGGAAGTGTTAATAAATTAGGTTTAATGTAATCCGATTTGAATGGAGATGAAAAAAACATGTTTTTTTATTTTACCTAGAAACGAAGCAATATGATCAGATTCATTCACATCAAGTCCTTGATTTTTCAGTAGATAAAGTTTCTCTTTAAACGCTTCTTTAAGATAATTTTCTCCTTAGATTGGTTTTTCAAATTCTTTAACAGCTTTTTTCAGGAGAGAATTACGGTTATTGATCTTAATATAGTGAGGAAACGCAACACGAAGTTCTTCTTTTGTAGCTTTTGAACAAATATTCGTAAAAATCTGCAGTAGAGGAGAAAAGTTTTCTTCTTAAAATAGCTAAACATTCTAACGATATTCATGCTAGATCACTCTACTCAGTAAAATATATAGATGCTCGGAGTGTACTTTCGTTTTTTCGATAAACTGTTTGAGTCGTTCACTCTTTTTTATGATTTCGTTAATGAATTCTTCCTTAGTCAACAAAATGTTCTCCACCACGTATCCGAAACATTCTTCAAATCTACGAGCAAAAATGTTCTCGTTATTTTTAAAATATTTCCACCCATCCAAACCATCCCCCCTATTTTTGTTTTGGCAGTTATCTTGATCACCCGCCCTCTGCCCACCTTTCTTTTCAGCATCAACTTTCATTATTTTTATTTATCTTTTATCTTTTGAGTTAAGTATCTTTTTTCCCCTTTTCCCTCCCCTTTTTTTAAAAACTTTCAATGAAAAATGTCTCTAAATAATGATGCAACTTCCGTTGATTGGAAGCTTCTAAAGAAGTGAAAAGTGGGGAGGACGAGAAATCAAGTTTCTGCTTTATTCTTATTCTTTTTCCTTGGCAAGAACGACTTGCTTACATGTGCTTGCCGCCACCCGATAGCACCACGGCTTGATTTTTGTGGATCGTCTCGAGATGAAGAAATATGTCTTCTATCGTTTCAAGAGCATGAAACAGTTTCGCGAGGTCTTCACTTGGCTAGGAGAAGTTATTGTACATGAGACTCAGGAGAGATGATTTAAAGCAATCTTTGAAGAATGTCGTCCCGATGGTGTTATGTTGCACTAAGAATTATTTTCCCTTAGATTTGTTGTCTTCTTCTTCGATGATAATATTAGTATTTTCACTGCTAATCGAGCAGATTATCTCATTTTTCTTGATTTATTTAATCCTAACAACTTCTAGCTCTTCTTCTTCCTCGACAGCATCGCGTAGATCCTATCGTTATGAGCTTTTTCTTTTTTCAAGTGAGAAATTTTATTCCCTATTCCGCAATTTCTCCTCTCTATCTTGCTGAGCAATATCCTCTAGTTCTTTTAGCGCTAGAGCGCGCAATAGTTTCATACATTGTGCCTGCTAAAATGCTTTGTTTCCAGATATTGTCAATGGCTAATAACTGTTTTTCAAATTCGCTACCCATTTTTTAGCATTTTCATTGTTTTTTCCATACTAATTATCCATATGTTCACACACCTTCTTGCTTATAAAAATCTTGTTTAGGTAGGAATTTAATCTGAATTATTTTTTCTCTCTCTCTCTTTTTCTCGTTGCTTTTAGTGTCTTTCAGCTTATTTCTTAATTATCAGACGCATGCCTAAACTCTTCTCTCTTCCTACATCTATTGATATTCCTTAATCATACACAATTCGTAAGTTTCGCTAATCCCTCCAAACCCAAATTATTTTAGAAAATATTTTGAAATGAAAAGCTAATCTCATTTTTAACATTCACTTTCTCATTCTGAACATTTATTGAAAATTACTCACAAAGATAATCTTGTAAATCAAGTTAATAACAAATGTTTCAAACAAAACTTTCAATTAGATAACATATCTAACTGACTGCCATCACAAAGCATGTTTAGTTTTACTCAAAAATGCTTATGAATCTAAAATTGTCGCACTCGACTACGAGTTTATCAACGGAAGTCTAAATTCATTTTCATTTTTTAATGGAGAAGGTTAGTTTCTCTCTGTTGAAAACCCTATTCTAGATATATCACTGTTACGTAATCCATCCAGAAACGATTGCTACTTTAGAATTGAGTTACTCTACCGTTATGTCACTGCTCTATTATGTTTTTCATTGTAATCTCCTCTACTTAACAACTCTTAAGGCAGCTATTCTCCAGCATAAATCTAATTACTTTTAAGTACTTATCCAGCTGGAGCATTTCTTTAACTAGAAAGCCCTAAATGATCCCTCGATGTATTTGATCTACTGATTCCAACATTAAAAGGAGATAAATCAGATTAATGTTTACTTTTTGTAAGTTTTGTATTAATAGTTTTCAGTACTAAACTCATTTTCGCTTTTTAGAGATTAACCGGAAGTGTTAGCTAATATTAATCGTTGTTATTTCCATTGTAACTGATGATACTTGTAGGTTCTGTGTGGAGGACTGTACTTGAAATATTCCCTTTGTTCGAATGCATCATCGAAGAATTAGTGTTATCTGTTGTTTATTTGCTTATGTTCATGGCACTTGCATTTGCCTACATAATCTTGCTACTTGTTACTGTTTGAAGGATACTTTCATCTAAATAATTTTTTTCTGTTGCATATTCCAAGAAATCCATAGTTTTTGCTCTATTTTCTTAACTTTTCTTACCTATCTATGAGTTTACCCTTTTTTCCTTCCCTTTGTTGAGAGTTCCATTTTCCATAAAATATTTCTTTGAAACTTCATCTTTTTTCCCTTTCTTGACTGCTTCCTCAGAAATTTATGAATATTGAGTCAGTACTTCCTTAAAAGATAGGTTGAACAAAGGTAAGATTAAACAGAATTTTAAGGCAAGAAACCAATATTATATTTCCTACTTTTGAGCTTGGAATAGCTGATAAATGTTTGATATTTTCTTCTTTAGTTTATTTCGACAGTAATCTTGGAGACACCGGTTAATGAGTACTTAGTGTGCTTGTACGGTGATAAAGCGGTAATTCCTTTTCTTCTTTTTGAGTTGTAGAGACACTGTTACCTTAATAATATACACTCATACGAGATTTTATTTTGTCATCAGGTTTTTCAGCAATTCTTTAGTCTAATTTTCTCCCAAACATGTACATCTTTCTGGATTATTCATGTTCTCCTTATTTGTTGAGTGCTTTATCTCTCCAATTTTCATTTAAAAAGTTGACTATTTCTTGTTCTTCATATTTTCTTTTTTTCTTTTGAAGCTCATTGAATTGAACTGGTACCACTACTTCCTCTTATTGTTGAGTTCTCATTAACCTCTAAAAAAATATTATCAAAAACCAATAATAAATTTATCAGTTTCACAGAGAATTATGAGATAAAAACATCCAATAAAGCCTGATCTTCTAATTTTATAATCTCCCTTTAAATCTTACCTTGTTAGATTCCATTTACTAAAGAGATGTACCTCTGAGTTCTTTTTCATAAATCTTTTTACTAGCTTCATATTTTAAATCTCTTGGTGAATATTCATCTTTCATCAAAGTCAAACTAGCTAATTACTGATTTAGTTAACTATCCTTCTCCTTGTTAACAGCAGCCAAATCAAGAGCCAGCTATCCAGGGATAGATGGAATGAATTAACTAATAAACTAATCACATTAAACGAGGCTTCTAAGGGAAACATCTTCTTTGTTTTTTTCAAACATAATATCTAAAATTTTCAGTCCATAAAATATTTTCTTTTTTATCTGCTCATGTCGAAGATACTACACCTTCCAAGACACTGGAAGAGGGTGATTAATGTTTACATTTCCTAGTAGTTCTCCTGATTTACTCCATATCCTTATATACTGATCAGGAGAACTTGTAAATAGAACTTTCTTACCGATTTAAGCAAATTAAAAGGAAGTTAAGCCTTCTTTGTGAGCTTGGAATGCTTTCAGTAAGGCTATTTGCTGTTTTGTAGCTAATTTTTCTTTTTTCTTTTTCAAAAAAAATTTGTATTTTACCATAAAAAAATGAAAAATAATATTTTTATCTATTTTTTACTGCACAAAGAATAGCTGGAATATCAAGACTTTCATGAGCGATTTATTACACCTAAACCAAGAAATCTTCCTTTGCCTATCGTAATGGATTGTAATTAAGTCTTTTACCTGCTGATTCTGCAGTTTTAATAGTTTATTCTTCTTTTTTTAAAAAATCTTCAACTTCAAATATCATAACTTTTCCTTTATTTGTTGAAGTATAAATTCGAAGTTTCTTCAATATCCCTGTCGATTCATCACCATCAACTTCAGAGAGTATCCTTGTAATCCACTCTGAACTCAATTACTCATCATCGAAACCTTCGTTTAAATGTTACAAATCAATTTTTTTAAAATATGTAAAATCAAACCAAATATTTTACTTGATTCTGGACTTGAATCTTTGTTTGCAGGAAAAGGACTATTTTGCATTAAATTATTCCCTGCTTATTAGGAATTTGGGAGTTCACTTGATGATTAATTGGGCAGTTTTAAAGTCGAAAGTAACTATATTTATGTGCCTACTACAGAAGGTTTACTCATTACAGATATGTTATTTTATGTATTTTCGCTAATAAGTTGTTGCTTACTAAGTTTATCTTACGTTGATCCGAATTTTATTTAATATTGTGAAGTATTTGCTTTGGAAGGTTAGTTTTTAACTCCTGGTTTTTTATTATCTTTAGTCGGCTTAGGAAAAGAACCTGTTTAGCTGATTGTTTTATTGTGCATACCAGGATTTATCTTAGGTACCATATTAACAGGTTTACTATTTCTATTGAGATTGTTTTGTTAAATTTGAGAAACGATATAATTCTCTGAATTAACTTGCTTACTTTCAAGTTCACTTAGGTTTTTATTATCTTCATCATTAATTCTAAACGAAAAAACTAACTCAAACGATGATTTCAAGCCTTTAACATCGAATTTTATCAGATGAATCATCCCCGCATTTGTAGCAATCAATATCAAGCAAAATCCACTTAAGATGCAAATCGCTGTAGGTTCTGTGCCTCTTTCAAGCTTAATACAAGCGATTAGCTTCGAGAATTCATAATCCCATACATAGAGTTTCCTTTCAAAGCTGCCAGTGATAATTATATTATGAAACAGCGATACTTCCATTAAATTAATTTCCTTTTTAAAATGAACATTCTATATGATCCTCTTTGTTTCCCCTCCTAATGCTGTTTCTTGCTGTATCATAATGCAACTATCAAGACTTGATGTAGTCACCAACTATGTTAAATCAAAATCATAATTAGTTTCAAAAATGTTATCTTTTCCTCAAAAACAACAACAATAACAACATTAATTTACTTTATTTTAGTAATCAGTTTTTATCTGCGATATCTCCGAAGAATGGCTAACTAACTCCTTTAAGTGCTCACCATTACGATACTAATACAGCCTAAGAGATCCTTTGAGATCTCCTAAGATAAAATTATTGAATTAGTTTGTCGATGCAAATGTAGATATTTCATCTTTATTATCCTACAGAAGTCCAGAGAATATCTTCGATATTTTACCATCTTTTATTCTTAAAAATCTCACATCTTTTCGTGTACATATCACCATTTCTTGTTTCATAGCATTATATTCAACTTTAATAGGATAAGCTTCTTCAGATTGTCTAACATTCTACACTTACGTATCAAATGAAATGAAATTGACTCTCGATCCTAACAAACATATCATGTTCTTATCGGAAACGTCTATTATCTAAGTTAAGCACGTTCCAACGCCGATATTAAAAGTCTACAGACATTTGAGACTCCTAATATCCCAAACTTTTATAGTTCCATTATCATCCGCACTGATTACCATCGGTGATTTATCTATTAATTCAACAGCTGTTATCATAGAGCTGTGTCCAGAAAGAACACCAATTGCATCGTAATCTAAATGCTGAGGATCAATTCTAAACACACGTAGATCATTCTCAAACCCTGCTGTGACAATAGATTGAAAAGCATAGCTGTATACGAGATTGTGAACACCACCACCACTGCTTAAGTCAATTGTAAAGTAAAGTGTTTCCTAACAAAAAAATAAAAAAAGTTAATTATTTTTCTTATTTAAATCCTTTTTAAGTGCAATTTCTTGTAATTATACCTTCTCAAAATCCCAAACAGTGATTTTCTTATCAAGTGATGCAACTCCTACAAGTTAAACATGCGTGATATCAACTATTTCTACGATTGTCCCAGCAATCTCCTTGCTTTCTAAATGCTTCTTTAATGATTCATGTTCAAGATCCCAAAAATTGATTCCATTCGTTTTATCTGTTGTAATCCAACTATTTGAATTTTCGAGATGCCAAATATTCGTTTAGTAATCAGGAACTAATGAAGCAATGCTGAAACATTTCTAAAATTTATATGAATCAGCTTTGTCCCAGAATATAAGTGAAACGTCTTTCAAAGTAGCACCAATCTAACAAATAACATCAAAATCATTTATCAAAACAAAAACATGATTAATAATCTAAATTTTACTCTTTATTCTTTTTCAGAATGAGCAAACCCAATAACAATAACATCATTTTCCTTTTAACTTTGCGGTACAATGTTTCTATCATAAGTGTTATTTAGCTTATATAATTTGATTTCCGTATCAAGACTATCAAGTGTTATGACTCTTTTACTGCTTTTAGAGTATATTCCACTTTTAAAAATAAAGAAAAGTGATTAAAATGCAATGGAATATTTGTTTACTGAGCTATCTAAGAATCATTGTGTTTTGAGGAATCTGTGATAATTGATCCTGGAATAAGGCGTCGAATACCTTCATCTGTTTTGCCAAATATAATTGGTGGATTTATGTCTATTTCTCTGATATGCAACTTGGAAATATCGAATTTTTTCTACTCTGGCATTTTCACTGTTGGGAGCTAATATGTTGTGATATTCTTCTCTACAAAAAACTGGAGAATCAATCAAGCAAGGATAAATGATAAATTGCCATTATTATGCCAAAGTGCATGCTAGTATTTGTGTGTTTTCTTCCAAGCTATTATCTCCTTTTAAATCCCCCTCCTCTGTATTCATAATTTATTTTACATCACAAATGAAGGTCGTTAAGTCATTGTAATTCACAAATGGAGAAAGATTATGAATTTCCGATATTTCTTTGAAGAAGTCTATCACCGCGAAGATCAAAAACAACGTTTCATGCGGCTTGTGATCGATTGTTGTAATAAATATCTTCACGAAATCAACAATATCCACTCCTCTGCGAGGGAAGGCCATGAATTTTATCTCAACTTCACTGATTTTCTACCGATCCAGTAAAACCATTATCATCTCTAGATTGTAGTGATCAATCAAAGGTGTTGACATGCCTCCACAATACTACTCGATCTTATATACTAAGCAATCTACTTCATCTGAATTTAGATTCTTAACTTGGTTCAGATTCCCTTTGTTTTTATCCATTTTAAACTTTTAAGTGAACTGTATTTTAGAAACAGTTTTCTTCTATCTCAGTGTGTGTTTTTGAAGTTCTTTGAATAATTATCCACAGCGATTAGTTGTATATTAACTTCTAAGGATAATTAACCCCTTTTGATTATTATTTACTTCAAATAATTAACTCCAGAATTAAGTAACTATTTATTATTCTCAATTTTGTTTTCAATATGAACGAACAGTTACTGACATTAAATTGCGAATGTGACTTAAAAAAACAAAGATTTAGCATATTTGAAATAATAAAAATAATTGTTGTTTTCATTCGCAATTCAGGTTGCTATTACACATTGTTTTTAGATTTATTCACATAGAAAATAAACTGCCAAAAAGAATACATTAACTAAAAAGATATTGTTTTGTTTAATCATTCAGAGAGCAGCAATGTTTGGGTTGATTTTTGAAATGAAATAAAGAGAGAACATAAGATACCAACTTCCTCTCTTCCCCAAGACTCAATATTTAGAAACAAAAGAGAATGATGAGTTCTGAAAAAAAGGAAATTAAAAGTAAAATAATATTAATTCTCTCATTTTCAAGAATTCTACACTAAAAAAGGAATCAATCGAGGGCGTTTTGTAGTTATGAATTCATTTTTAGTTTGTGAGAGCTTGCTAAGAGTACTTGCAGCTAGTAGAATCAAATGAAATGTGTTTTTTAGGGAGAATGAATCAAAAAAATATATGAAATAAAACTTCCGCTGTGGAGGATGAGGAAGTGAATTGTTAGAAAAGATTGATTGTTTAGCTATTGTGAATTTTAGAAAAATTAATCAATAATTATTCTTTGCGAAACGAACATAAGATAAGCGATGGCGGTAACAAAGTAACAAGCTAATACAGAACTTAATTCTGCTGCTACTGGAAACAATAATAGCAACACTGTTGGTAGTGGAAATAACAATGCTAATGCAAGACAAAATCAAGGGAATACAAATGGAGGAAATAATAATGGTTAGAATGATAAGAATAAAGAGCTTTTTGCAGTCAATGGCAAACCTTTAGATTTCTCGTTTAAGAATATTTCAGATCTAGCTGGTAAGAGAAATGAAAAATGAAAATAGAAAGAGAGAGAGATATGAGACACTTTGAACATTACTGGTGGTTTTTAGAATTGAAGAGCATTGAAGCAAGAAACGGCAAGAGGAAACCAATCGTAACAGAGAATCAAGTTGTCGTTGAAGAAGACAAAAAGTTCGGAGGTAAGGATAATGTGCATTTTTATACTGAAAGGAGTGTTAGAAATTATTTTGAAGGATCATAGATTAGATTGCGAATAGCTTAAACAGCCATATGAATA
>Ga0302284_1000733_pt1 | contig 14929 bp, 7 predicted proteins | sample III_Fen_E2_1_FD_198760 | JGI IMG/M metagenome (GOLD analysis project Ga0302284, IMG submission 198760) | Peat permafrost microbial communities from Stordalen Mire near Abisko, Sweden - III_Fen_E2_1 | ecosystem: Environmental > Terrestrial > Soil > Wetlands > Permafrost | place: Sweden: Abisko...
TGCGGAACAACTTAAAATTCAGTATGGCTCAGCGCTTGGCGATATAGCACCTGAAGATAAGGTTGTTTCTATTCCGGGTATCAGCGGACGTGAACCTAAAGAGATATCTTTTAAAAGCCTTGCTTACATAATCCAGTCAAGGATGGAAGAGATTATTGATGCAGTGAATTTCGAAATTCAGAATTCGGGATATGCCGATAAGCTTGCTGCCGGTGTAGTGATCACAGGTGGAGGGGCAATGCTAAAGCACCTTCCGCAACTGATGAAGTTTAAAACTGCCATGGATGTAAGGATCGGTCTGCCCAATGAGCACCTGGCAGGATCAGCAAAAAATGAAATTAACCAACCTATGTATGCAACAAGTGTCGGGTTGATAATGCGGGGGTTTGAATACCTGGAGACCTATAAAAAGACATTTAATGCAGGTAGTGCAGAAGAATATGTTAAACCCAAACCTATAGTCGTTGATCAGCATGCAGAGGAAGAAGAGACTTTTGCTCCTCCGGTTCAGGAAGAGGAAAAAATACCTCTGACAGAAAAAATAAAAAGTATGCTTTCAAGGATGTTTGAGGTTGAAGATCAGCCTATCAAATGATAAATATGGTCGATATAAATATGCTGTTCATAATTTAATTTAATAACTACGCTATGTCAGACGATATAATGAACTTTGATCTGCCCGTTGAGAGATCGTCGATTATAAAAGTTCTCGGAATTGGTGGTGGAGGCAACAATGCCGTAAATCATATGTTTGAGAAGGGCATCACAGATGTGAATTTTGTTATTTGTAATACAGACCATCAGGCTCTGTTAAAAAGTCAGGTACCGATAAAAGTCCAGATCGGAGAATCACTGACTGAAGGCAGAGGGGCGGGAAGTAAACCCGAAATTGGCAGGCAGGCAGCTTTAGAGAACATAACCGATGTAATGGACGCATTATCGGGGAATACAAAGATGGTCTTCATTACGACCGGGATGGGTGGTGGTACCGGTACCGGAGCTACACCGGTAATCGCAAAAGCCTGCAAGGAAGCCGGATTACTGACCATCGCTGTTGTCACCATCCCTTTTAAATCTGAAGGGAAAGTAAGGATCAGACAGGCAATTGACGGGGTAACTGAACTAAAAGATTATGTTGATTCACTTCTGGTGATAAACAATGAGAAGCTGAGAGAGATATATGGTAACCAGCCTGTTTCCACTGCTTTTGCAAAAGCTGATGATATTCTGACCACTGCGGTAAAAGGAATTGCAGAGATCATTACTGTTACTGGTTATATAAATGTTGATTTTGCAGATGTGGAAACTGTAATGAAAAACTCCGGAGTTTCAATTATGGGTATGGGTAAGGCAGGAGGCGAAAACAGGGCAATCAGAGCTATCGAAGATGCTCTCTCCTCTCCTCTGTTGAATTCAAATGACGTTACCGGTGCAAAAAGCATACTCATTAATATTTCTTCTGGAATCGGAGAGCATGAGATTACGATGGATGAGCTGGGTGAAATAACAGATTTCATGTACGATGCAGCCTCAGATGATGCATTGATCATCAGGGGTTTGTCGAAGGATGAGAACCTAAATGAGGAAATAAGTGTTACGGTTATTGCAACAGGATTTGAATCTAACAGTATTTTCCAGCCCTATAAACATAAAAAACCGAGCAAGGTCGAATTAATGACAAATAAAACTGCAATTCCTTCCAGAATAATTCCTGAAACCGGTGATGATGTATTCTCTGTTCATGAAAAGGGTAAAAAGTCTATAATCACCGATTTTGATGAGGAATCGCAGGGAGTGATTGATTTCAGCCTTGAGCATAATCAAGAGATGGATGAGATCAGAAGCAGGAGAACAGTTGAGAACGATGAGAGAAGTGAAAAACCTGAGGCAACTCTGAGAAAAGTGAAGCATATGCAAAACATTCTTAAGCGGGAGGGTCTTTCAAACAAAACAATGAAGGAGAATATTGATACTTTTGAGGATGTACCTGCATATGTCAGAAGAAATCTGTCACTTGGTAACCCGGAAAGCGGAGCTGAAAGTAAATTGTCTAAGTTTACCCTTACATCAGATGAAAATGATGAACCAGTATTAAGGGAGAACAATGCTTACCTGAATGATAATGTAGATTAAATTCAGGTAACCCGTGCTGGGCGAAGTTTGTAACTTCGCCCTTAAAATTGTAAGAAGCGAAGTTGCAAACTTCGCTTAGCGATTTAAATATCACAAACTTTACCTTATAATTAAGTGATACATGTTCTTCTTTGTAACTCTTTTGTGATACTTTGTGCCTTCGTGTCTTTGTGGCAAAAAACTCTTCTGTTCGACTCAATTTTATATGTTACTCTCCGTTAATTGAAAATCAAACCCTCAATTTGGCAGGGCCTTTCATATTTTCTATATTTGCACCTGATGAACAGAAACATATTAATAATATTTCTTTTGGCCTTTTCTTCAGGTTTATATGCTCAGAAAGATTCTTTTGTTCGTTCAGGTTCAAATTCTTTGAAACCAGATTCTGTAAAAAAACCAAGAATACTAAAAGAATGGACACTTTCATCTGATTACTCTGAAGAGGTACCTGTCGCCTTTGACACTGTCTTTTCATTAACTGACCGGTTCAAAATTGCGGACAAATACTCACCCGTAAATGCAACGCTTGGTAACTATGGTCTGCCTTTTTATCAGCTAAGCTTTTTTGACAGGATAACCGATCCGGATAAGTTCCTATATACAACTTTTTACCCTTTTATGCATCTCCCCTCCAATGCACTATTTATGAATACTCAGGTTCCTTATACAGAGCTTGACTGGAGTTTTGCGGGTCCAAGAGAAACTTCAGAGCAAACATTCAGAGTGAGACATTCACAGAACATAAACAGGTTTTTTAACATCGGGCTCATTTACGATATAATTTATAGTCTTGGACAATATAATTACCAGAGGGCAGAGGACAAAACCTTTGCTTTTTATACTTCTTATACAGGTAATAAATATAAACTTTACTTCTCTGCAGGAATAAACAACATCAAATCATACGAAAACGGAGGGATAAAAGATGAAACACAGCTTAATCAGTCAAGTACTCTGGAAATTCCTGTATCACTTGGTGGAAATAATCTGGCAAAAAGCGCTCTGAAGAATCGTAATCTGTTAGTCGTACAGCGATACACTTTCAATAGTAATCCAACGTTAAAAGCTGACAGTGCTTCCCATAAGCGATCGGGATTTTTTGGATTAAGCGGTACCTTTTCGCATGTTTTTGAAATGGAAAGTAATGCACGGACTTACAAGGATGCGTCTCCTGTTTCAGGTTTTTACGATACCATTCTGGTGACCCCTATTATAACTGCTGATTCTGTTTATTCGAGAACCATAAAAAATACCGTCAGATTCGATTTCACAACTGATGAAACACGAAAGTTCAGACTAGGCGGAGGAGTTGGCATACGAAATGAAATTTTGTCATTTAGCTATATTATTCCAACTCATTATACTATGCAGGCGACTTCAGCCGGATCGCACAGAACGAGTAATATTTTGATTGGTAGATTGTATAATAACATCGGGGATAAGTTTCGCTGGGTAGCGAATGGAGAATTGTTTTTAACTGGTTACAGAGCAGGAGATTTTAATCTGAATGGGGTAATTACCAAAACATTCAACTGGAAAAAAGGAAGCGCATTATGGCTTTTTACAGGTTCGATGATAAACAGACAACCATCCTTCTGGTATGAGCACTGGGGGGGTAATAATTTTGAATGGGATAATAATTTTAAAAAGGAATTCAGAATAGATCTTGGATCAGCGTTCAGATATCCTGGAAGGAAGACTGAATTAAAATTCAATTATGCAATAATTAAGAATTATGCTGACTTTGATACTACTGCTCATCCGTCACAGTATTCCGGAGGACTATCGGTAGCTGCCATTACTCTCAAAAATGAGCTGAGAGCCTGGAAATTTCATCTTGCCTCTGTTGTAATAATTCAAAAAAGTACAAACTCAAATATACTTGACCTGCCTCTGGCAACTGTTCGCGAGGCAGCTTTTTTTGAACACCTTTTCAGATTTGCAAAAACCGGGGGGAGATTGAATTTTCAGCTTGGCGCAGATGTAACATATAATACGACATACCATCCATATTCGTACATGCCTGCCACCGGAAGATTTTACCGCCAGGATAAAATAACTGCCGGGGATTATCCTTATGTAAACGTTTTTTTAAATTTCAAAGTTAAAAGGACAAGAGCCTTTATAATGTTTGATCATGTAAATGCCGGATTATCAGGTGCCAAATCTGATATGGTGCCTTCTTATCCGATGAATATCAGGATGTTGAGATACGGTCTGTCCTGGACATTCTACGATTAAAATAATTGTTGTATCTTTGCACCCATTTAATACAGGTGTTTAATTAATACAGTATCCTTGATAAATAAGTTAATATTTCTTTTCGCATTTCTTGCAACAGTTCTTGTTTCGTGTTCGGATCACTACCACACTTCTAAAAATCTTAAGAACAAAATAGTTGCCTGTGACCTTGATTCTATTAGAAAAAGAGGAAGGTTAATTGCTGTGACTGATTTTAATTCTACAGATTATTTTATTTACAAGGGTGAACCGATGGGGTTTAACTATGAACTCCTGAAAACATTCTCCGATAATATCGGAATTGATCTTGAAATCATTCCTGAGAATCATATTGATCGCGCTTTTGGTATGCTGAAATCGGGCGAAGCCGATCTCCTAGCTTTCAGCCTTCCTCTAAATTCATCAGCAGAAAGTGATGTTAAGTTTACTGTACCTATAGAAGAAACAAGAAAGGTGCTTGTTCAGCGAAAACCTGACAACCGGAGATCATTAGAAGGGAATGGATCGGATAAAAAGCTGATCAGTGACCAGATTAAACTGGCCCGGAAAACAATATATGTACAGGCAGGATCATCGAATCCTGAACAGCTGATTTCTTTAGCGCATGAAATTGGCGATTCAATTAATATTATTGAAGTTCCATTTGAACCGGAAAAACTGATTCAGCATGTTGCAAGCGGAGAAATTGACTATACAGTTTGCGACGAAAATATCGCTCAGGTCAATTCAACATATTATCCTGACATCGATGTAAATACTCCGGTAAGCTTTCCTCAGAATTTTGCCTGGGGAGTCAGAAATAATAATTCAGACGCTCTGTTGTCTGAGCTTAATCGCTGGATTGAAACATATAAACTGACCGGTTCATACGCACTCCTGTATGCAAAATATTTCAGGAATCCCAGGTCCATTTCAATTGTCAAAAGTGATTTTTATGCTCTTAATACAGGTAAAGTTTCCAGGTACGATGACATGATCAGGAAATTCAGTGCGACTATTAACTGGGACTGGCGTTTACTTGCTTCTCTTATTTGCCAGGAGTCGCATTTTGATCAGAATGTGGAGTCTCATGCGGGAGCTTACGGATTGATGCAGATCATGCCTGAAACAGGGAAAAATTTTGGTATAGATATTACCGCTTCTCCTGAAAATAATCTGAAAGCAGGTATTTGCTATATTAACTGGCTTCATTCAATATTCGATCCCAGGATACCCGATGCAAAGGAAAGAATCAATTTTATCCTTGCCTCTTATAATGCGGGTCCGGGCCATGTTCTCGATGCTATGAAACTCGCTGAGAAAAACGGGATGGATCCTCTTAAATGGGAAGGGAATGTTGCACTCTGGTTGCTTAAGAAATCTGAACCACAATACTATAATGATACAGCGGTTAAAAACGGATATTTCAGTGGAGTTGAGTCAGTCAATTTTGTCAGTCAGGTGCTTACGAGGTTTGAACATTACAAGAATATTATTCCGCAGGAAAAAACCCGCCCCTTCTGATAATGATTAACAATTCGTGAAGGATCATGGCTGTTGCGCCCCAGATAGTATGATCCTCATAATCAAAATACTTAACATCAAGCATTTCACCCCGGATATAAAAAGGTTTTGTTTTGACAATTGACGGATCGAGAAGCCTTTTCAGATCAGCATCAATAAGAAATACTACCTCATCAGACTGCCAGTTAAATAACGGTTTTTTATCCATCCAGGCAGTAACCGGAGTGACAATCATATTACTTACAGGAATAAATAATGGTGTAAGTGAGCCGATTATACTAACTTTTTCAGGATCAATTCCTGTCTCTTCATTTGCTTCCCGCAGAGCGGTCTGAATCACGTCTTTATCTCCAGGTTCCTTCTTTCCGCCAGGGAAACTGATTTGTCCTCCGTGAACACCGTCATAATCAGGGCGTTGCATTAACACTGTATGAATTGATCCATCAACAGGATAAAACAAGATCAATACGGCAGCTATACGGGCATCATTTCCGGGAGTCCTGGGGAAATTTTTTACAAACCGGTCAGATGAAGCCATCTGCCATTGAGTATCTATTCCGGGCAAACCCTTCAGGATTTCGGTTTCTAGCCGGGTAGCGAAATTATGTATGTTTTCAAAACCCATTAACCGCAAAGGTCGCAAAGATTTTTCGCAAAGTTCACAAAGTTGAATTCCATACTTTTATCTTTTTCCTTTTGTCTTTTATCTTAACCTCAACCTTAGCCTCAACCTCATGCCTCATCATTCATATCTCAGAGCTTCCACCGGATTCCTTGTTGCTGCTCTCCAGGTTATCCAACTCACTGTTAATAAGGCTATACCCAATGCCAGTAATCCGGCCACAGCAAATATCCACCAGCTAAGTTCAGTCTTGTATGCGAAGTTTTCAAGCCATTTATGCATGGCAAACCATGAAATGGGAGTTGCAATAATGAATGCAATAGCGATCCAACTGACAAAGCTTTTATTCAGCATTGTTAATATTTCGGATATAGTAGCTCCATTAATTTTCCGGATACCAATTTCCTTAACGCGATGCTGCATACTAAAAGCAGCCATAGCAAAGATCCCGAGGGAGGACAGAATTATAGAGATGAGTGCGAATAGCGATAGTGCCTTAGTTTGTGCATACTCTCCTGCATATACTTTTCGATAACTGTCGGTTATGTATTCATATTGAAACGGGAATTCAGGATTTATTTTTTGCCACGTTGAAGCAATAGTATTTAAGGCTTCCTTTCTTTGAACGGGATTGATGCTTATTATGAAGCAATAGTTGAACAATTTCCGGGGAGCTATAGCCAGTGGTTTTTCCAGGCTATGCAGGTCAGTATAATGGAAATCAGGGACTACCCCAACAATTTCACCCTCAGGAAAAAGGTCCGGCAAAAAGAAATTAAGTCTGAAACGCTTTCCGATAGCATCATACGGTTTATTTATTCCAAGTAGTCTGAGGGCACTTTGATTAAGAATATATTTTTCACGGTAATTCCCTACTTTCCGTTCCAAATCTGCCAATTTTTGTTTGTCGGCATTTTGGCTTTGCCTTAGATTGCTTAAGTTAACCGCATCATCTTCCCACTGCTGCGACGGAGTAAAACCCAGCTCAGTAGTTCCGGCAAGCGGATGAATTCCCAGTGAACTAAAGAAATTGGAATCGGTCGTGAAGATATTTATTGATTGTCCTTCTTTTTTCTCGACACCCTCCATCTCGAAGGCTACAGCGTCTAAAATATCACTGCCAGGATCTTCCATTGCTGCCGTTACGTTGGTTATCGAAGAATTCTTAAGCAATTCAGCTTTAAACAGATCATACCGTTGAACCGATTGCCAGGGATTATCGGCAATTACTACCATGTTTGCATTTTGCGAAGCAGGATGAGTGCTATTTATAAAATTAAGTTGCCGGTGCAGTACCAGTGTACTTGCTACTGCTACTATAGCCAGTGTAAATTGAACGATAAGCGGAAAAGAATACAGACTATCTTGTTTACTTGTCATTTTAATGTCTGACACGATTTTTGAAGAGTAGAGCGGGAACAGTGCCAATAAAGCAACGGAAACAATAAAACCCAGACAAATTACTGCAATTCCAATGATTCTGCCTGATTGCAAGACAGAAATCTTAAGAGATTCTCCCAGCCAGTCAGCAATAATCAATCCTATGAAAATTGAAAAAAAAGAAAGGAGTAATGATTCTTGAATAATTTCCCATCCCACAGTCCGCTTCGAAGCTCCGTTTATTAATTTTATTTTCACTGATTTCATTCTGGCGATTAATTGTACACGACTCAGATTAAGGTAATTAATAAGGGCAACGAATAGAATTAGTGCCGTACAACTCAGAAGAAGGATTATTGAACGGATGTCTCCGTTTTTCTCCATCTCACGTGTTTTCTGGCTATACAGATGAATGTCTGTAAGCTTTTGAAGATATAATATTGGTACAGAATCATTTGTTTTTTTTTCAGTTTCCCAGTCATGCTGAATTGTATTTTTGAGAGCATCAACGTCCACGCCTTTCTTCAATAATAAGTACGTATAAGCCCATGACGTGAGGTCATTGTCACTGGTAAAAGAAGTTAATAGCTCGGCATGGAAGTGAGAATTTGCAGGGAAATCTTCCATAACACCATCTATGGTATAATCTCTTGGATTAAGATCTTGCTGATGCAAGATGCTTATTTGTTTGCCTACAATATCGATACTTCCAAAATATTTCAAAGCGAGGCTGCGACCGATGAATGCTCTTCCCGGTTGCGAAAAGGCATTTTCGGGCTTCCCCGACAAAATTTTAAAATCAAAAATTTTAAAAAATGAGCTATCAGTTGAATAAGCGTTTCTCGAATAAAACTTTTGTTCACCAATTTTGACAATTGCATTTCTAAAAGGCACAATTCGTACCATGTTTTCAATTGCCGGATAATCGGGCAACATTTTATGAATATCTCCATATACCCTTGCCGGGTGAATAGAAATGGCACCACGATTTGTATCGATCGTCATACGATAGATCCTGCCGGCTTTTGAATGGAATTTATCGTAACTCAATTGTTGGCTGGTATAGATAAAAATGATCAGCACGCAGGAAAATGCAGTACTCAGTCCAACGGCATTAATCAAAAACCATTGCCAATTCTGTTTTAACCTTCTGATAATCTTCATGTATATGATATTATTTGATAATTAATGATTCAATTCCAAATTCTTCTTTTCTCCTTTTCTCCCTTTCTCCCTTTCATACCTCACGCCTCACGCCTCACGCCTCACGCCTCACACCTATTCATACCTCAGCGCCTCCACCGGATTCCTCGTTGCAGCCCGCCAGCTTTGCCAGTTCACTGTTATTAAAGCAATTCCGAATGCTATTATCCCGGCTAACAGGAAGATCCACCAGCTGAGCTCTGTTTTGTAAACAAAATTCTGGAGCCATTTATTCATTGCGTACCAGGCAACAGGTGTGGCAATTATAAAAGCAACCAGAACCCAGATTATAAATTCCTTATTAAGCAAAATGAGTATTTCCGAGCTTTTTGCCCCCGCAACTCGTCGGATACCGATTTCTTTTGTACGCCTGTCGATTGAAAAGACCGCCATTCCCAGAATTCCCAGGATTGAGATTATTATTGCCAATAGCGCAAAAGCAACTGTGATATTTTTTAACCGGGTCTCTGCCTGATATTTTTCATTAAGCAAATCTTCAAAGAAGCTAAATGAAAAATCTCTGTTATCCCTTTTCTTTCTATAAGTATCGCGGATATACTTAAGAGTCTCAGTATTATTCCCTGGCGCAATACGGATATTCATTGTCATAGTATTCTCCGGATTATTTGTCATGATCAATGGTCCGATTGGAAAACGTAATGGCCTAAAATGAAAGTCTTTCACTACTCCGACGATAACATTGTTACCAATACGTTGTCCGATAGGATCATCAAAACCCAGCATCTTTTCTGCTGTTTGGTTTATGACTATTGGAATGGATACGGTATATTCTTTCCCCTCTTTTTTGTTCTTGCTTTGTTTTTCCCACTCTTTCCAGTAGCCGCTGTAGTCCATCTGAAGAAACTGACCTTTTAAGACTTCCAGCTTGTATGTTTTTGCAAAATCTTCATCAGCCCAAAACAATGATGTCTCAAGACTATCAATTCGTCCCTGATGATTTAGCGGTAAAAAGTAATTCCAGGCAAAATCAACAGGTGCATAACCACTTGCTGATACACTTATAATCCTGGGATTTCTCAATAATTCCTCTTTAAATTCTTTATTGTCATACCACAAACCTGTTGGAATGACTACAATATTTTTGTCATCCATGCCCAAATCTTTGTGGTGTATATAATTCAACTGCCTGATAAACAATATTGTTGCGATAATAAAGAATATTGCAATTGTGAACTGTATGGTCACCAGCAATCTGATAAAGTTACTTTTTGAACCCGAGATAGAACCTCCTCTGAATATTCCAATAGGATTAAAGGAAGAAAGGTAAAAGGAAGGATATATTCCGGCAATAATGCCTACCAGAAACGTAAGCATGAAAAGATTTATGTCTAATCCGGGGGAGAAATTAAATGAGAGCTGTTTTGAGGAAAGAGTATTAAACCCTGGTAGGATGAACCACACAACTATGAGGGCTACAATGGTTGCTGCAAAGGTCTGGAAAACTGATTCTGACAGAAACTGCCGGAAAATACTGAGCCTGCTGCCCCCGTTTACTTTCCTGATTCCAATTTCAATTGAACGTTCAGATGCACGTGCTACGGACAATGCCGCGAAATTAATTGACGCCATAAGGATGATCAGTAAAGCAAGTCCTGAGAAGATCCATACGTACTTGTAACTGCTAATGTTTTTATCCTCATTAAAAGTTTCGAAATCGGTATGAAGGTGAATATCATCCAACGGCTGAAACAGGAGCTTATCGGTAAATTTTGAATACCTGCTTATATGATTTGATATAGCAGAAAGAAACTGGTCATCTATCTTTGCATCTTTTGTAAGTTTAATGTATACTCTTACCCAATTATTATCACTCCAATTACCTGAATAAAATGAATATTTACTATTCTTTTCTGATACAAGATATCCAAAATCAATGTGGCTTTGTTCTGGAATACGAATCACTCCACCTACAGTATAAACTTCTTTGGAATACTTATCACTGATAAGTACTTTGCCAAGGGCTGATTGATTCCCAAATAATTTTTTTGCAGTTTTTTCGGAGAGTACAATATTTTCGGGTTTTTCAAAAGCATTTTCTGATGAACCTTCGGTAAAAATGAAGCCAGCGAAAATCTTAAAAAAATCTTCATTTGTCCAGCACATTCTTGCTTCAATCTTCTCGCCCCCCGATTCGGGATGTAAAGGTGAGTCCTCCGAATCATAGCTAATGTAGGTAGCATACTCAATCTGAGGATAATCCATCTTCATCGTTTTTGGTACCGGACGATAGCAGTTAGCCGATTTTACAATTTTATCACCCTGTTTCGAAAGGGTTAGAACCCGGTAGATCCGCTGATAATCGGGATGGAATTTTTCATAACTCAGTTCATTATACACCCAGAGATAAATAAGTAAGCTTGCTGCGATGCTGAAAGTAAATCCTGTAAAAGTGATGATCGAATAGATCGGTTTTCTTGTAAGGTTCCTTAAAGCAATTTTGATAAAGTTGTTCATATCGGGGAATGTTTCTTGTTCTTTGTTTCGTGTTTATCGTTCCGTGTTAATGGTTCAGTGTTTATTGTTTTGTGGTTTGCTTTTGATATTTTCTTAACCACGGTCCCGACAGCTATCGGGAACACTGAGTTTTGACGGAGTTTCACTGCTTTGTTCCTCCCATTCTTCCATTCTCGCATTCTCTTCGTCATTTCTCACGACTCATGAATCTTATATCTTATTCAGCAAACATTATCACTAACTCTCGCCCTCCGGTTTTTAGCGAATTAACGAAGGTGGCAAAAGCCTTCTTTCTGGGATCATTAGTTGACATATAATCAGAATGTTGAATAAAATGCTTTAATAATTCTGGTTGTAAGGTCATGGCAATGTTTCTATCTGATGTGATATATCGGGGCCAAAAAGGAGTACCTCCATCCATGTCATTTTCGAAGCCAGCCTTCCAATGATTTCTCATTGATTCTAAGGGATCCAGCAATTTATTTTTCTGCTCATCATCAAATAGCATATTCCAGTTTGGATTTAGCGTTTTTCTCTATTGGAAAATAATCATATATAATGTACAGATAACGAGCGTCTTCTAGTATTTCGTTAGGAATCAGTTTCTCATGCATTTTAATATTTAATTGGAACCAATCCTCATCAGTTGTTTTGTATTTACCAAAGTTGAAGATAAAAGCAGGGACTAGCCTATTGGGAGGAATTAATCTAAAAATAGTATCATTAAAGGCCCATTTGAAAGTGGAACTTTGACCATAATACCATTTTAAATGAGGAATACCTAGGTTTAATGTCTTTGTTATTGGGACATCGAGAAAATCATATTGCTTGAATTTGCATAAGGTATCTCCCTTTAAGTTGAAAGTAATCATAAGTAAACTATTTCTTTCGAGTGTTTTAAGCTTGGGAATTATACTTGCATAACAATAATCCGAAACAGGTATCAATTCGGGTTGCGGAATGCTAAGACTTTCCGTCCCTTCTGAAATTATTTCACCCTTAGCGAAGGTCTCCGGTTGACCTGCTTCAACTGGTTGCGCTAAGGTTAAAGATTGAGAATTATCTTTTAATGAAAATCTTACTAGGCTGGCTTTTTCTTCTGGATAATTTGAATATTTATAAAATACTTTATTACTAATAGTATTAACACCGTGAATGGCTCCCCGAAATGTTTCAATAGGGAAGAAGCTGCCTAAAGGATTGTCAAATTTTATTTCATTTTTCCCAGAAAATGAGTTTTTGCAGATAGTTTCAATAAATTTCCCATCCCGGGAAAACCGCTGGATACCAAAAATATTACTTGTAATTATATTATTTAATGTAATATTTAAAACCCCAACTTCTGAAAAGTAATTCGAATCATCTGGAACCTGCAAAACAAGATACCTAACTTTTGAGGCGATATTGCTAAGTTTAAATTTCCTAACGGGAATTTCTTTTGAAAAATCAATAACTACTGGTGGATGCTTAAGATCTACTGACCTATCTTCTTTATAAAAAAATCCGCCATGAGTTTTTACCAGTGTATCGGACACATGATTCTCAGATGCAATTCTTTCTGCTTCCTTTATTTCACTTTCCTGATTCTTTATCTCTTTGGCCAACTCTTTCTCATTGGTCTTAAGGCGATTGTGGTGGCAGGATATTACAATTAACAACATCAGAAATATTAGAATCCTGAAAGAGATTTTTTTCATATTATTACTATTTTAAAATCCGTTAACCGCAAAGGACACAATGTTATCGCAAAGGTCACAAAGGAATCTTCCTTTATATATTAATCTCCGCTTCTCTCATTCTCCCATTCATCACTCACGCCTCACGCCTCATGCCTTATTTTACAATCACCACAACCATATCAGTCGGCCTTAATCCTGATGCCATTGAAATCTGTTTTTGCTTATTCTCTTTTGAAACGGTGGATTTTTTAAAATCTTCTGAGTTAACATAGTCCTTAAATACCCTTCCCGAGACCAGCTTCATCATTTCGCCTTGGGGAGTAATAAATTCTGGCCAGAATGGTATTCCTCCATCGAGGTCATTAGTAAGACCTTCAGGTGCTAATGTATACCCAGGATGATGGAATAGCTTTCCCTCTTTTTTGAAAAATATTGCATTATAAAACTTTACAACCTTTTTCTTTCGGTTAGTAGGCCCATCATGATTTTTAGTAAAGCGGATAAACAGATGGTTATTTGACTCGTGTAAGGAGTAGAGCATATACTTTTCAGATAAATCAAAATCCGGATTCAAGCCGTCCATATAATTAACTTTATATTCACCAAAGTCTATAACATAGACTGGTAATAACCTATTTGGGGGGATCAATCTGAATACAGTATCATTATACTCCGGCTTTATTGTCACAAGCTCATTAAAATAGTAACTGGTTAGTTTAGCATGACTTCTGTAGCTCCCATGGCTAAAGTTTACAATGCGATCAAAATCAGTGAACTGACAGATTGTATCTCCGATGGAGTTATATGTTACAAGTAGTGAACCAGTTTCCCCTGCAGTCGTTTTTGAATTAATCCCTGCCCAGGTATCAGAGCTAATCCCATAGATCCAGTCAAATAGTTCCAATCGTTGCATCCCTGAAATTGAAAGAGTATCTCCCGGTGCAGAACCTAGTCCAGGCACTTCTTTTTGGGATTGAACAGATATGTCGATTGTTGATCCAGGTTTATATCGCATGTATTGTGTAGTACCAGTATTCCCATCTGTGAAAGTGTAAAAAATGTTCCCATTCAAAATAGAAACCGGATTATTTGGCATTACACCAAAAAAACTTTGAGGCATCCATGCAGCACCTTGTCCCATGACTTTTATCCCTCTTTCATTCTTCCAAATGGTTTCTTGATATTTACCTTGCATATTGAATCTAGTAATTCCAAATAATCCCTGAAAAATAATTTCTTCTCCATCAGACCTTATTGTTGACATAAGATCGTCGCGATAAAAAAAGTTATCAAAAATGAGTGTTGTATCCGGGGGAGTTTGTAGTTTAACATATCTTATCGATGAAGCTACATCTGAAAGCCTGAGTTTCCGTGTATTATTAAGTGTTCCCATAATGTCGATCTTTACAGGAGGTCTTTGTTTATCGACCGACCTGATCTCTTTTTTCTGGAAGCTGCCTAAGGATCTGTTTTTTGTTTCAGAAGATTCCATTTCCTGTGCTGTTTTTTCAGCTTCATGTTTTGTTTTTTCCTGGACGAGGATTTCTTTTGCCAGTTCTTTTTCGTTGGTTTTAAGGCGATTGTGGTGGCAGGAAATATTAATTAACAGCAGTAAGAAAATAAGGATAGCGATAGAGAAGTTTTTTTTCATATTATTATTTTTAAATATTATAACCGCAAATTTATCAAAGTT
>Ga0302284_1000736_pt1 | contig 14905 bp, 8 predicted proteins | sample III_Fen_E2_1_FD_198760 | JGI IMG/M metagenome (GOLD analysis project Ga0302284, IMG submission 198760) | Peat permafrost microbial communities from Stordalen Mire near Abisko, Sweden - III_Fen_E2_1 | ecosystem: Environmental > Terrestrial > Soil > Wetlands > Permafrost | place: Sweden: Abisko...
AGACATTTTATATTCTTATCTTCTTCCTAAGTGCAAATGTGTTTTGGTTTAAATAAATAATAATCTTTTTCTCTTTCCAACTAGTTTGAAAACATTTTATGGATTAAAAAAACTAGAACATTTTATGTCTTTTGTCTTTTATTGTTTTTGGGTAAGTTAATCTTCCTAAAATCCCTGAATTCATATTTCATTTAAGTAAAAGTAGAGTAAGAGCTAGTCGGTTTTATGAGAGTAAACAAAGGAAAACCGCATTTAAATAATATGTAAGGAACAGCACAGCACATGCATGAAGTAGATTATTCAGTAAATCGTCGAGCATAATGCTTCAAAATATGTTCTCTTTGTCTTCGAACTAAACTCTGTTTCATCTGTACTGTTTTTGTTTCAATGCAGAAAAAATGTTCAGAAAATGTCAAAATAAGCATTCGTGTTATTGAAAAACTAAAGAGAATGAATAGGTTTAGTGAAAGTTTCAACACTAGTTTGCTGGAAAATAGTAATTTTCTTTGTTCCCATCATTATTCTAAATGCAATGCAGAAAGGAGCATTTAAAACTCAAAATTTTTCATATTTTAAAACAGCAATTCAGCTTTTGGAAGGCTCATTAAATAGAAGCGTCTGCTGAACAATCAATTAAACTGTGTTTTTCTTATTCGGATAAACAAACATTTCCATTTCCTATGAAGTTTCTTCCTTTTGTATGGGATACCTTAACGAAACCGATTTGAGCAGCTTGCTCTCTGAAGCATCTTCTGCAGATCATCATCTCATACTTGGTAATGAGACCTTGTCTAGCAGCGCAGACTCTGCATTGTTTTGAGTCTTTACCGTAGTTTCTGGGGTGAGTTCTCCAAAGCTTGTTGGGCATTTCTTATTTGATATTTTGATTCTTTGAGTTAAAGGTCTTTTTTCTTTCTTGTTTTGTTAATATGAAACCAAGAAGAAGACGATCTCTCTAGGAAATCCGTCCCCAAATTTTAGATGTCTCTTTCACCCCACTAAATTTGCCTTTCTTTATCACCCCTCTCTTCATTAATTCTTAATCATTTCACTGCTAAAAATAAATCACAGAGTTCCTTTATAAAATTTATGAGTTTTTTTAATTAAAATAGATGGAATATTTGTTGCTTTTGACATTGCCTACAAGCTAAACACGAACTTTAAAGCTTGTTTTAAGGGATAAGATGAAAATAAAATGATAAAATAATATTTATTTTTTTCAAATTCAATAAATATGATTTAACTTTGAAATAGTTGTTAATAATTAGATAGATATATATGGGGGATTAATGTTTCTTAGAGATTATTTTGGCTTTCTAAAATATACTAAGGCTTCTTTGGAGGCTGATTGTATGTTTGTTGCTTTTTTTACTGTTTCTAATTAAATTGAATATTTTACTCATAAAACAAAAAGAAGAAAAATCAATCCCCAAAATACAAACAAGAGAGCAAACAATCAAATCAAATACTTGTACTATTCCTTCCCCAAGTGAGGTTAACGACGATAAGACAATTAAAAACCTCAAACAAATAATGCTAACGATATGAGTACTAGCAATTGTTCTTTCGCATTTGACATAATTTTTCAACATTTTTTTTGAATCATCCAACGCCATCAATCCCTTGATCGACTACTGAATTCGTTTTTAAAACCTACATAACCGGCAATGGACCTGACAATCAGATTTCCTTCATCCTCGCTAGTTCGTGGATTGTTTTACTGATCTAAAAATAAGGACTTCTCATATTGTAATTCAAAAAAAAGTCAAGAACATCTCCTCTTCTGAAGAGATTTGACAGATCAAATGAAAAGAACAGAGAGCTATCGTTCAATTAGCTTGTTTTCTTCCCTTCTCTATTTTGACAATATCTCGCATCCTGATTTATACGCTAAACATATTCTGATCATTATCTTATTAATATTCTATGAATATTTATGTGATTTTCATTAAAAAAATGAAACACAAAACAACAAATTCAAATATCACATAAAACATCATAAAAAAATTCAAATAAAAAAATCAAATTTCAAATAAAAATAAAAAAAATCATATCATTGCTATTGTGATTGATATCCTTTCAACGTTAGAAAATTAGCTTTGGCCTATGGGGAGGAGAAATGAAATTTAAGAGTTTGAATTTGAATTTATTAAAAATTTCATGGACTTTTCAATTTTGGATAAGATAATCAATAACCCAAACAGAATGGGCTTATTAAATTTGAGGGAAGTCTTTTAAGCGAAATGAATATTTTCTTAGAAAAAATGCCAAAAGAAAAATTTTGTTAAAAATGATAGCAAACCAACAAAAAATATGAATTCAAGTATTTTTTGTTAAAAATGATAACAAAATCAACAAAATATATGAATTCATTTAATTATAATTTTGAATATTTTTAAGTAATAAAATTTCAAGATTTGAGGGAATTCATTTATTTGCTTCTTTTGTAAAATAGCTCTAAATCAATGATAAAGTAGCCCTTATTATATCTATGAAAGGTTCAAGTTATTTTATCTCCTGGATGGGTGGATTTCTCCACAGGAAAATTCCCTTTTGATTTATTTGCTGTTTTCTCACAATTAATAAATTCTCAAGTATCATTAATAAAATCTAGTTTTTAGTCAATAAACACTAGGAGGTAAAGTAAAAGAGGTAGTTTTATTAGAATTTGCCGAAATAAAAGTCAAAGAAAGAAACAATCAGGAGATTCTTTTACTAATAATCTAAGTCAATACAAGCACAAGCGATGGAACCGAAATAAGGATAGATTGATCCATCATTTGGATTCGATCCCTCTTTCTTGCTGCCTCCAGCCTCCTTCAAAGAAATCAAACACACTGGTAGATTGCGAATATATTTCTTTAAAGGAGATAAATACCTTGACTCATTAGTCTCTACTAATGGTAACATTTTAACTAAAATTTAGATTTGTATGTCCTTCATGGTGAGGGGAAAAAAGCTGGAAGAAAAATCTACCATAAGGTAGAGTTCATTGCTTTTGAAAAGCAAGGGATAGCATAATTCAATTAGACAATTAGTGCTGAGAAAATACAACTACCTGCAGAGTATTATTTTAGATTTTATTTGGAAAATTATGAGTATTATTATGAGAGAATAGGAGCTGAAATTATTATGATAAATAGCAAGTACAATTTGAAAAAGCTAATATGATTGTATTGAGTAGTTGGACAGAAATCGATAGTTTAAAGATGTGCTACAGTGCGAGATATGACATCAAACATCTGATTAAAGTAAGCAGTTTTATTTCAGTAGAAAGAATACAAAAAAAAGTGATTTACAAAAAACCTTATCAAAATAAGATAACCATCTTGAAAACCCTGATCAATAGCATACAATAATAAGAATAGATTTTTATCCTCTGTTCATTAAAAAGCTGCTTGATTTTCTCATTATTATTGGCTTAATAAAACATTTTCTTGAAACAGCAAACAAAAGACCATATTATATGGAGAACAGATCCAACTATGCATAACATAGACCCTACTTCAAAGGCTCTTCTTGAGAGTGGATTTGTTTACTTAGTTGGAAGAGACAGAGAGATGCGTCCTGTTATTGTCCTTGACTGCCTCAAAATTGATCTCAAAAAAGTGAGCAAATCTGCTATTTTTGTGATTTAAATTGCGATAATTTATCTTTTTAGTAAGGTGAGGCTAACGTGATTCGCGCGTTGTGCATACTTTAAGATATGATAAAGAAGTACATGTTTGTGGACTATCACATTGAGAATTGGGTGTTTATCATCGACACAGGGAACATGGGGTTATTTGATTTACCTATTAATGGACTGAAACTCATTATCTAGACAATGTCATTAAATTACTGTGCCTGCATGGATAAAACTTATGTGCTGAATCCCTCATTTGGACTGAAAACTTCCTGGAGCATCGTCAGTGCAATGATGGATCAAGAGAGTGTTGAGAAGATCACAATGCTCAAGAAGGACAAATTCAGCAAAATTCTTGAGAAAATACCTGAAGAATGTCTTGAGTAGAAATACGGTGGGAAACTACCTAATCAGACTGTTTTCTGGTAAAATTGCATTAAATCTTAATAGATTAAATATTTCCCTTATTAATCTGTGTTTCAAACTGATATTTTTGCAAATAGGCCTCCTTAAAATGTGTACACAAAGTGAATGAAACTGAAATGGTATGGAGGTCTAGTTTTATGAGGATAAATCCATTGTTGTTAAAAGAAAATTATCTGTTAGATGTCACAGCATCTACACATTCTTAGAATCTTATTTATGTATCAAATAGAGATTAATTTAAAAAAAAGGATTTTTATTCCTCTTATTATTGAATATTTTAAAGGGATTTGGGATGGGAGAGAAAGTCCAAATTTGACAATACTAGGAGGAATCTATTCAAAGATAAAAGTTCTTTATTTTTTAATAATTGTTTCCTAGCAAGTGGGGAGAAGTTTAGAGAAACAATACCCATGCGGTAAGGAGAGAGATCAAAGAATAAGACAATTCAATCGAAACAAAGGAACTTGTGTTTTCGAAAGGGAAAGACAAATGTATGATGCCTTTTTTTAAGAATCCTGGAGTTTGAATCTGAAATAAATGTCGTAGAAGAGCATAGACAGCATAGATTGAGGAATGATTTATAAGAAAGAGCCATAAGTGCTTTCAAAAAAGGCACAGTTTTTCAGCGGAAATCTTCATTATCTCCTTCATAGATAATCCTGCTCTCTGCTGTCATTGCGAGAATTAAATAAACAAATATGCTCTCTACGAAGTGATTCCAGACTCACAGACATCGATATATCTGCCATTCATCAAGATACAAGTGATAAATAAGGATAAAAACGAACCTAGTCAATACAAAGCCAGTATTTCGTTTAATTGATTATCCTATCAGTAAATTCCCAAGCATTTTAGCAATGGAATTGAATTACATATAAAAATTGAACAAAAAAGCCCATATTTTCAATGATTATCCCCCCCATTTTATGCGTCTCTCCATACAATAAAGATTAGAAAAAAGAAGATATTTTATTAAGATAAAAAAGAAAAATACAAATTAGAAATCAAAAATCAAAAAAATATCCAAATAAATTTTAAAATTCAAAATAAAAAAACAAATAAAATAAATAATTTCAAGCTTTGAAAAGGGCTAATGAGATAGATAAATGCTGCTTAACATTGTTTGAAAAATGAAGCAGAAAAAATTATGAAAAAAAAAATACAATAACTTAACGAACATTTTTTTTTCCTTTTTCTTTAAAGACAGCTTTTCTCATATTATGCATTTTTGCTAAAAAATTCCATTTGTCTAATTTTTAATAAATGATACTTTTTTTAGAATCCCTTTTATTATGATTTTTCTTAACCAGTGAAATGACAAACGAGATGAACAAATAATTTTTGATTTCAAAGATTTGAAAGGAATTGATAAGTTAATTCTAACTGATTTATCAAAAATAATTAAAATTCATTGTGGGGAACTTGGATAGTTTGTGAGGGTTTAACGGCTACTCCTTTAATAGCGAGGATATTCAAAAAAATAAAAAGAAAATTAATTTTTTTAATCGTTGGAATTGAGAAGAAACTGGAGAGAGAGGGATATTTTGATATTGATATTCCTACAGAAGGGATACAGGACATTTTGATACCGGACACCTACTTTCAGGCTTCACACCCCGTTTAACTCTTAGTTTTTTACAATCACCCACAACAACAAATCCTGTATACTTTACCTCTCAAGTTCCCTCAGTTTAATTTGCTCAGCTTTTTAAGAGAGATATACGATCACTCCGATAAAGATAAAGCTTTGGTCAAATATCCAATTAAGAGCAGACACCAACAACAATTAATTGTAAATATCGTTCTCTATTTTTTCACTTAATTTTGCCATTTAATTGGCTTTTTCATCAATTCGATAATCTGATATTGCTTGAAATATTTTAACACTGCCATCTACCAGCAGTTAAAAAGAACTTATTAGAAGAAAAAATAGAAAAAAAAATAAATTCATATAAATTCAAAGAAAAAATTTAAATAAAAATAAAACACAAATACCAAAAATCTGCTTTTCAAAAAGCATGAAACAGTATGTTCAGAAGGAAGTTTCAATTCTAAATCCTACGGCTCAGGGATAAATGAGAGATTTTAGTGAAAAAATTGTCAAATTAAAGAATCTGTTGGGAATTTAATTTAAAAAAGGGATATTTTAATAACAATTTCTTGTTTCAGAAATAGACTTTGTTGTGTCTTGAACCATTCAATCTCAATATAAAAAATAATTAAAATAATATTTAAAGATATTTTAAAAAAAGCTATTTGTTAATTGCTACAAAAGCGAATAAATTTTAATTTTATGCTTACATTTGGGTTAAATAAATATTTTCGCTACCATTTTTAATACACTTTGAGTTTTTAGAAATCTCTAAAAACCTTTTTATTTTATTAACCGAATTATTTGAATTTACGCCGCATTTCACTGAAGATTTATTAGTTGAATATTTATTATTATTTTGATATCTTTTTGATAGATAAAAACAAAATGAAGAAAATTATAGATATTTTCTTCATAATCAATCATACTAAACTGCTTTAAAAGAAGATCTGTATCCTAAGACACAGCTGTAGCAAAGAGTTCTTTTCTATTTATGAATTTAGCCTGTCTGATAGAGAAAACTGATCAAAATTTAATTGAGAAGAAAAGAAATTAAGTAAATAATTAAACCTAAAGCAAAAAATACTAAGAAAATAATGAGCGAAAACAACATTTATGACTAATTTGACCAACTCTCAGAGGAAGAATTAAAAGAAAACGAGATTGAGTCTGTGAACTAGGTAGATAATGAAATTTGGATGAAAGACCCGCCTAATATCTTATTATTTAACCCTTCCCTGATCATTTCAAAAATCATCAATAGATGATTAGTTTTGGATAATAAATAATTTACTAAAATATTTACAAGATGGGCAAAAACTAGTTAAACTTAATAATTGATACTTTCTTTGAACAGGAATAATAAGGTGAGTTTCTTCAGCAGAGGGCATCTGGCCAAAACCTGGGTCAAAGCAGAGAAGCTAGCGGAATAAAAAAAAGACCCGCTCATTATGAACTCTCACGTTATTTGTAATTTGAGGAAGATTAGAGGGTTTTAACTTAACATATTTTATTTGGTAAAATAAGAGACGCAGAGGACATGATTTTTACTAGTGTTGTTGTGGAAGACACTAGTTAGTAATAAAACTCCATTATTATAGGGCACAGTGCATATTTGTCTCCACAACAAGTAAATGCATTAAACACAAGCTCGCAGCGATCAGATTCACATTCCTCCAATTCAATAAGCTCAGATTAACTTGAGAGAATCATATCCAAGTTGGAGGCTAAGCTCGAAACTATGTTGGAGGTTAAGTTCGGAGCTATGTTGGAGGCTAAGCTCGAAGCTATGTTGGAGGCTAAGCTCGAAGCTATGTTGGAGGTTAAGTTCGGAGCTATGTTGGAGGCTAAGCTCGAAGCTATGTTGGAGGCTAAGCTCAAAGCTATTTGGTGGCTAAGCTCGAAGCTATGTTGCAGGCGAAGATAAAAACTATTTTGAAGGTTAAGTTTGAATCTTATGAAAAGTCGTTCAATTAGTTGAAATGAACCCTAACATTTCAAAAAAAATCTCTAATAATTGTTCTGAATTATCTCTTAATGTACAAGTATTTTTGATTAATGCTCCTCTACATTCTTATCTTTAGTTTTCATTTTTATCATAATTTAATATGATGGATGGCTTTTATTAAGTCAAGTTTTTGCTAGTAATAACATAATAATTTCTTTAACCAAATGTGTCATTCTCCAATTAATTGTAAAGTAAAGAGGGGGAGGGAAATCATGAGTAAGAGAGATACTAAAAAATGATATGAAATGAAAGTGGATTTTCACATCCTTCTCAATACTTGAGCACAATATGTAAGCCGTTTACTTTTTAATCGTTTAACGACTTCTATTACAGGGTGTGCCATAAATAATGGAAATAAAAATTTGAAATGAAAGTGGATATCAAATTTAAAATTAATTTCTCTTTTTAGCTTCAAGTTTAGTAAAATAGCTCATAAGGACCCAAAAAGAGCATTAAATTATGCTTTGTTCTTTGCTCTTTGTGGATCTGGCTTGAAATAAGTAGACGAAATCAGCTTGCTACTGGTGCTTCCACTTGAAGGAAGAATCGAAGATGAAGAATTAGAAAAATCTCCTAGACGATCGAGAAACAAATGACTGAGTTGCTAGCGGTGCTTCATAGCTTACAGATATGGACTTATTATCATAGATGGTTAAGGTTTATCAGCACGAGCAGATGGGCAAGCAGTTTTAAAGTTCTTTTTAGGGATTGAATGGGATTATTGTAGCTCAGGAGGGGAGTTCAATTATTTCCAATTTAACTGAGTGTAGTGACTATTAGAAGCTGCTGCCGAAATATCTTCATTTTCTTTACTATTCTCAATGATTCTAGCTGATTTAGATGAAATTGATTCTTTTCTCTAAATCTTATCAATGTGGTAATTATCATCTTCTTAGAGAACTGTTTCAACGATCGAATCCTACTGTAAACCTCCGTTGTTCCTAGAAAAAATTTATCGATTTGATTTTTAAACCCCAGCCCCTCCAAGTTACTAAGAATTCGAATGAACTTATGATGATTGCGAAGTTAAAGGAAACGAAGAAATATCTTTCAAAAAACTATTGCTATTAGTTTCGTTGGTAGTTGCTGCTGTAAGGCAACTTCTAGAAGACCTACATACTCTCAGCTATTGTCTCTTTTTTAAGAATTCCTATTACGAGAGATCTCCTGTTCTTGCTTAAGAACCAAATTCTAGCCTTTTTTATCTCTATTATGAATGCTAAGATACAGATTTACGAGCTTTACATACATACTAAGATTGTTAATTTAACTAGTCCTACAATTATTGCATTTTTTGCTATTCCTGCATCTCCAATTCAGATTATGCCTGCAGAATTTAATAATTTTATGTCTACCTTGGATTCGTTCGGAAGAATCCTTATTGGGAACTAGAAACTGCTGAGACTGCAGTGCGCAGAGATCGAGAGGAAGATGATGATAAAATACTTTCCAAATGAGTTGCAGCTTTCAGTTGTTAGCTTCGGAGTTCTATCACCCTCTAGCGTACACTCTGAGAAGACAAAGGGAGAGAAGATGAAATCAGAGGATTAGCATTGCTGCTGTTGATATTGTTTTAATGAATAGGAGTTGAAGTAGGATTGACTGCGAGCTCCAAAGTTAGGCATTCTTAACTGTTCTTGCTACTGCTATTTTGATTGCTAGCTTCACTTTATGAATTTTCATCCTATCCAGTCAGCTCTCTTGAGTTTTTTCCTTCATTGTTAGCTTCTTTAAACGGTGAAAATAACATATTTTACTATTATTCTGAAGTTTGTTCTTCATTTATAATAATATTCCATGATTAGCTCTTTTTATTTTCAGAATTTATTGTGTTTTTCTTGCAAATATCATCTGCGATTGGATTGTGTTGTTGAGAATTGACAATTATTATGTCTGCATCTGCTTCCAAGCCTACTTTTTCTTAAACCCTTGAAGAGCCATCGAATTGGGAAGCTTAATTCCCTGAAAATTTGCTCTCATTATGAGAATCTGCTGATTTTGCAAATATCTTCCTATTAACTCTATTTTTTTCTAGATCCCCACTCATTTTCGTTCTGATCTAAGAGCGAATCTTTGCTTTATGTAAGTTTTGAGCAGCAATCTTCTGTTAGCTGAGTTACTTATTCAGTAGCATTTATTATACTTTGAGCCTCTCATGCAGTCCCTCTGCTTGAATTAATTAATCTTAACTATTATTCTTCTTGTCACCATTCTAACCGGCAGCATTCTTCCTGCTACAACCCTCTCTGACTCCCTATTACATCCTGTTTTCATCTAAGAACAAATTAAAGCATTCTTGCTGAAATTTTGTGAATTCTTTCCTCAGCGGCCTAGGCTTTCTCTCTTTGTTATTGCTGTAGTTCATTGGAGCTAGAATCTATTTATGATCTAAATAAGGGTCAGCACCACTTTCTTATTACCTGCAACTTACGAGGTCCAGATAACATATCTAACAAACCCAAAATTGTTTCGAATAGAATTTAGGATTTTCTTTGATGTTTTAATAAGTATAATCGTTCAAACGTGGATGCAGTCTTTGGAATACAGCGGGAATGCTGATTTTATCCCTTTACTCAGTGGGCGATTAAAGAGGTTTATTAGGATCTAGATAATCACTCTACCCAAAATTATTGATATCTCCATGTTCATCAGCGATTTCAAGTTCAGCTTGATGCTTAGAAGAAACATCTTTATCCTTTTTAGATTCTTCAAACATGGTTTTCTTGCCTTAGTTAAAGTTGCTACCCATTCTCTGAAGCTACATCTCTCTGCTTTGGATAAGATATTTATATGAAATGCTTGCAAAACTTGTATGTTTACGCAGTTATCCACAATTCTAGCAAATCAGATCTTTTTGGATTTGATTTGGAAGTCGCTAATCGTAGGTTGCACCTAACTCCACCCATTCTGGTATTTTGATGGCTTATTCCAAGGGGAGAGGACGGACATTCAGCTAGAATTTGAATAACTCACTGAAATACTAGCTCTTTTACCCAACAACATTCTACCAACAAAAATAATAAGAAAATGTTTTGATTTTTTGAAGAACAAGCAGAATCAGTTTTCAAGAAGCTATTTTGTGAGTGTAATATGTGTTACTTTTTATTGCACTCTATTGCAGTTATTCCACAGAAGCCATACTTTCCCAGAAGAATCTTACTTGAAGAAGGTGTCAGCTCTTTTGAACAACGAATTCCCATCAGACAATGCGAATATGTGCTGGATTCAAAGAAAACAAAGGAATCAAGAAAAATCTTCTTAAATCATAGTAAACTAATATTTTTTGATATTCCTCCAAATACTAAAGAATAATGATAGCCTTCCTACACCATTAAATTAAATATTTCTCTTATTTCTTGCTTTACCATGAACATTTTATTCATGCACTTCCTAATTAATTATGGCAACGCTCCACCTGCAACAGTACCTTGAAAAACAACAACAACAAAACATTTTCAAATGAATTTATCAAACAAGCAAACTCTCTCTCTCTCTCAAAAGCTTTGAGCTCTTTGAACTCATCTTGATTACAGTCTTCTGAGAATATTTCGTGACCGTCGAATGTGCAACAGCGCTCATAGATGTCGAGTTACTTTGCCATCAATTTCTTCTTACTGATTTTTTTCTGTACAATGCAACTACGATCACTCCATGTTGCTCGGTAAAGGGCTATCAATACATCAAAAGAACAGATACAATTAAATAGTATCTCATGGGATATTTCAAGTTTATTTCCTCCATGATTTTGTAGCATTTTCTAAAAGAAGGATATTTGATTCTTATATTTTGATTCATACCATTTTTTTCGCCAACTGGATCTATGAATTGCTGCAAGACTCCTCGATCTGGCCGTTCATTTGGATTATCCAAGAAATATCCTTAATATTTTTAACAAAACAGCCGCATGATTTTCAACAATCAAATGAAGATTAAAGAGTTGTTGTTACAGGGAACTTAACAAATAAAAATGAGAACACAATTCATTATGTAAGGTTGTGTCCAAAACTGTTTGCTTACGAAGCCTAGACTCATCGAAGTAGGTGATTTTAGTGGCATGATCAAGTGGATCATTTTCAATAAAATATGCGAGCACATCACTTTTCGTTCTTGGCTTGCTCAGCAGATGATCTATTATCGATTCGTTGCTAAGACAGTTATTTCGCTTCTTTAAGATCTGATCGCTGCTATTCGTGAAGAACCAAGCAATGGGATATTGATTGTGGAAGACAATCGTATGCGGTATCCCAACACCGAACTCAGAGTGATATATTTCCTTGTATTTCTCCCATAGAATGAAGTAGAAATCGATGTCCAAGCCCTCACGGTCATCCATTGTTTGTTTGATCAAGGCTATGGTAAAAGTTTTGTATGTGTTTCTGCGTGTATTTAGGAGTTTAGTACCTCTCTGATTAAATAACTTTACTAGATCGAATTAGTTTGATTGTACACATAGAGAGCTCCCCTCCCGCTTCTACTAACTTTGTGAATTAATTGATTATTTCTTTTCCTTCAAGGCAATAGTCTTTACTAAATAATTACTTTTCTACTGTACTTATTAATCAAAGCAAACTGTAGACACAGCCAGTTCAAACTGTAGCTTATTTAATTGAATATTCATTCAATCAAACTCAAAGATTACCACAAACTTTAGCATAGGGTAAAGTTGTCTGTGAATGAAAGAAAGCACAAGAAAATCTCTTGGAAATACCAAATTATGATAAATGTTCTTATATTTCGTTGGAATATTTCCCCAGAGTGTATTTATAATCTGCCTTAAAAATTTGGGCTGATAATCAAGGTAGTTTTCGAGGTGTGTGAAGAGAGACCAATTTTAATTAAACTGATTCAAATTTTAAACAGAAAAATGAATAAATTAACTTTTTGAAAGAGAAGAAGTAAGAAATCCTAGGATACTTTCACAAATTTAAATATTTTAAGGAGCTTTACAACTTTTGAAAAACAAATTTTTTAAAATCGCTAAGCTAGCTATGCTCAATTACTAACACAAACTAACATTTTGTAAAACATTCCTAAAGTCTTTTTCATTTTCTATTTTCTACAGTATCTGCTCTTCTCCAAACTTAGCGTTCAATCCTTTCCTCTCCTGTAACCTTAACACAAGTTCTCCCTGCTATTCCTGTTCTGTTCTTCTTTGACTTCGATCTGCTCTGTCTCTAACAATCCTATCCCGTTAATTGTTGTTAAAACAGTTATTGTTATTTTATATTGCTAAATGTACGAAGCTCTGGAGTTTCTCTGCGAACACAAGAAACCATATTGCCATTAGGATCTCCTGCTTTCCCTTGAATACTTATGACACTGCCATGTAAGTATGCCTAGAATGAATTCGATCCAAATAACCCTTAGATCCTCCCCTAATTACTATTATGTCTGATTGCTATGAATTATTTAACAGCAGCTACTTTTTAAAGCTAATCAATTGAAAAATGCTATCTCAAGAGCAGTTCATTTTTGAGTTTATTTTGAAGTATTTCAGGTATTTTCTCATATTTATCTAGCTGTTTTTTGGGATCCTTACAAGAACTAATAGATTAATTGTCTTGACTAGACGCTATTCTAAACGGCTTTGAATTAACACTTAGACTGATTCTTTTAGATTTCGGATGGGTTTGTTCACTTGGAGCATCAAGAATTTATTTTTTCACAGCTATTCCCTCAAAAGTGTCTAGTAATCCTTATTATCCTTAAGATAATTATTCCACATAACATTCATTCTTTTCCTTATCTGCGCATTTTTAACTTGTATCATTCTGCTCCTTGTTTTCTTTGATTCCATCTTCACCAACTTGAAGCTCTTCTAATATCTACACACTTTCGGCATTATCTCCTACAATATCATTGCTACGAGTGTCTGTGTCCGTTGATACACAGCAGAGATTAATACCTGCTGTACAGGAGTTCTATGATGTCTCCAAACAAGGCACTATTCGAGTGGATTCCTTATTTTCGTGGGTATTGTTCTCTAATGATTGTATTTATTCTTTGATAGCTGATTTAATTATTTAATGGTGTGAATTCTGATGTTGTTTTGGCTGATTATGACTGGTATTCCAAGGTACTTTCAATGAAAGGAATAATTTAGATAATATAATAGGGACATCTGAAGTGAAATGCATGAGAGTTTGAAGTTAATGAGATTGCACACAAGAAGAGGTAGATTTTGATGATTATGAAGGTGAAATTCCTTAGAAATTCATTGGTTTCTTGAATAAAATATCAGCATGTGGAAAGATAAGCTCTTCTAGGTCATGGAGAATAGAATTACAAGGTAGGCTTTTTAAATCAATAAACGGATATAGGGTAGAAGAAGCACAGAGAATTACAGATTGATTGGTAGCTGCTTTTTTTGTGAGTATTTTGGATATCTCTGAGAAAATCTCTAAAAAATCATCTAGGTTTGTTGAGTTTGGAGTTGTAGTATCAATCAGAGATCTCGAAGCTATTGGATACTCACGATGGGAGTGAATTCTGCTGTTGCTTGAGTCAAACAAGATGAAATACACTTAAGTTGAGGAGGGATGTTGTTGGTTTGAGGAAGAAGAAAGGTTTTATGTATTTGGTTGTTAGTTATGTGTGATATTTGATGTGTTCTTCAAAGATAGATCGGAAGATACGGTAGAATAGTGTATGGTGTCAATAATAAGAGCTACTAGGGGTAATGGTGTTGGTGTTTTGATTGCAGATGCAGTGTTAGTATCAGTAATAGTTGTATTTCCTGAAAATGTGGTTATTGGAAGTTAGTGGATTAGAGGATTCATTGTTTAAAGCTGATTAGGATGAGTTTGTGTTTTTGGAGTGGTGAAGTTATTGTTTCTCTAGCAAGTATCTGCGGTTCTAAAGAAGGTATTAATTGTTTTGCGTTTGTCAAAGTTGATTTCTTCAATTTATCAATTTTTAACAAATTTTCCCTTCGAATATTTCGGAGCTAAAATTACTATTAATGTTATTAATGCGCTGAAAGTTTTCTGTTCTGTTTAGTAGGGGTAGCTCTTAAATAGGTAAATATTTCTTATATTTTTGTTTGTTCACGTGTATTATTGCAGAAACATACGCAAAAACAATTTAAATTGTTGATTAATTAGCTTCCCTGTTTGATTGTAGGAGATTAATGATTCTAACAATGGAGAGAATGACAAAAAGTCAAATTAATTAATCTAGGTGGGAAGACAGTCAATCAGATAGGCTCTTGATAAATTTAAAAAAATGATCAGATAGATGCTGATATTGAATATTC
>Ga0302284_1000738_pt1 | contig 14885 bp, 18 predicted proteins | sample III_Fen_E2_1_FD_198760 | JGI IMG/M metagenome (GOLD analysis project Ga0302284, IMG submission 198760) | Peat permafrost microbial communities from Stordalen Mire near Abisko, Sweden - III_Fen_E2_1 | ecosystem: Environmental > Terrestrial > Soil > Wetlands > Permafrost | place: Sweden: Abisko...
TCATGGAATGCAAAAAGCCCTTGGACTTTTTGGCGGATATGGATTTACAGGGACGGTAGGATTTTTTCACTCCATGGGAATGCCATATGTTATTGGAATACTGGTTATTATGGCCGAGTTTGCAGGTAGTATCGGAGTGCTTTTAGGACTTGGAACACGTTTTATGGCTTTGTCTATATTCATGACCATGGCCGGTGCTATGATTATGGGTGGCCATATAAACAATGGTTTCTTTATGAACTGGTTTGGAATGCAAAAAGGGGAAGGTATTGAATACTTTGTTCTGATGATCGGGTTGGCGCTGGTTCTGATCATTGGAGGCAGTGGTAAATTGTCAGTTGACAACGTAATCTCGAAGAACCTTAAGTAAATTAGTAATTCGAATTGAAAAATTAAGTCTGCTTTTTTCTGCATATCCTGTTTATAATACATGGTATTTTGCGTAAAACCCCTTATGGGGTTTTATTGCGACTGTATCACCTTATTTGTCTTTTTCTTCCGGTAATTTATCCTTATTCTATCCATAACCCTCCTATAACCCACCTCATTATATAATATGGGTTATAGGTGGGATATAGGAGGGATATCTAAGGGACAACTAAGAAACACCAGAAAAAGCGTGACAGAGAGATGATGAACGGGTAATATTGTTCCGTGTTCCGTTTTCCGCGTTTGAAAAGTTTGAAGTGTTTCAAGGGTTTGAAGAAGGGTAAGTTGGAATTCAGAAATAATTGCTTCTTCCGGGAAATAACGGATGGTTAACGGATTTTAGTATGCAAACAGGATATTGTCATTTTTGCTAAAGAATAGACTGCGATGATTAATATTTATTACTTTAAACTGTTTATTTGCTTTATTCTATATTTAAATTTATCGTTGTTTTTTGCACCCCATACCCCAAATTGGGGAATTTTGATTCGTATTGATAAGGTCCATTGGATTGAAATTAAAAAAAACAAGAACATAAGAATTAAGTTTAACCTATTTAATTTCTATTGCTGAAATTTTGCTATGGCCTGTGCATCGATGTTGTTTTTGTAGATATTGCTTTATATGACTTTGTGGAATAGAGTCCACCGGTAAATAGTATGCTCCATTTGGGGCAAAAAAATACTACTGTTTAAAAAAAATCATATAAACACTAAGTTTCAGTACGGGTTCATTCAACTTCGTCCTTAGCTGACGAAGTTGATTCATAATTAATAAAAAATAAAAACCCATACTGATAAATTTTCAGCATGGGTTTTTAAATGAAACTATCGTTGAATCAATGCACTAATTTGCGCCTGGATATAGTTTTACTCTTTCTTTTGGTAATAACTTTTAATTCATTTTCAGCAACACGTGCCATTACGATACGTGTTATCAATTCATTTGGAATTGGTTTGTCCAGGGTAAAGCGAATGCTTACATTGGTAGTTTCAAAGTCTTTTACCTCTTCTTCAAATTCTTTTAATACATCCTGACTCATTACGAAAAATGAACATTTGTTTTTACTAGCCCCATACCCTACCAGCAGACCCTTGTGCTTATAGACAGGTATCATATACCTGATGGTTTCTTCAGCATCGGGAACCAGGGATTTAATAATTTGCCTGATATTTTCAAGCGGCATATAAAGGTTATCGGGTAGCATATTTAAATAATCGATGACCGTACGTATACTGGCGTTTTGCTTTGTGTGTTGCATGATGAAATAGATTTAAGTAAATAAGTGAGTGAGTTAATAATGTGGTGGTTATCAAGAACTGTTTTAACTTTAAAGAAACATAGTTGCACGCAGTATTTCAAGTGTTTACAACGTAAGAATTGAAATTTATTATCCGGTGACTACAACCTCATTCGGATAATCTACATTGTGTAACTATGTTTCCAATAAGGTGAGATTTTTTATAAAGGCAATATAATTCACTTTTATTTCATTGTACATATACAATTTCTCGATGAACAATAATTCTCTCTGTGCCATTTCTCAAATTAGTAAGAGAATTTGCAAAGAACCATTGGCTTGTGATTGTTGCCTTTGTTCATGTTCTACAATGGCTTGAAATTTATAATATTCATAAAACAAGTGTGATTTGGGAAAGGTTCTGAATTTTTAGTTTGTAGCTTGTTATTTAATGTTTAATGTTTAAAATTCATGATTTTATGACGTTTATTTATGGATAATTTGATTGATAAAAAAGAATGTTAATCGACTTTTTTCTGAAAAACAGCATGTAATAATCTGGTATCATTTTTGTTTTACTTGTTAAAAGCAATTCAACATGTAATAGGTTTAGAACTGCTTTTTATAAAAAGGCATGTCGTTATAATATAGATATACAGGCTGTTAAGTTTAAATTAAAGATGCGATTTTTTTGCTAGAACCGGGTATAAAAGCCTATAAATGTGTGAATGTTGTAACTTTTTTCATTAATTGTGTAATGCATTTGTACGATAAAGGCCGCACCTTTGTGAAGTCAAAAGGAATACAAATTTAAAAACAAAAAAATATGAAATCAATAAAATTAATTGTATTAGGAATGATGTTCCTGTTTGCAGGAACCACTCAAGGTCAGTTATCTGTGCGGTTAAATATCGGCACACCTCCACAATGGGGTCCTTCGGGGTACGATCAGGCACGTTATTATTATTTGCCCGACATTGAATGTTATTATGATGTACCACATTCTATGTTTATTTATTCTTCAGGGAACAGATGGATACATAGCCGTTACCTGCCGGCACGCTACAGGAATTATGATTTATACAACGGGTATAAGGTTGTGATGAATGATTACAGGGGTAACGCACCATATTCCCAGTTCCGTGAACACCGGATGAGGTATGCAAGAGGTTACCGTGGAGGTGAACAACATTCTATCCGTGAACACTATGTTGATCGTGGAAGACGTCAAGAAGGTCCGGTCAGAAGAATGAATAATCGCGGTGATGACAGAGATCATGATCGGGGTCATGCCAGAGGAAATGAACAGGGTCATGACAGGGGTCACGACAATGGAAGAGATCATGACAGGAATGACCGCCATTAAGTAATTAATAATTAATAATTGTCAGAAAGCTGAAATTTAAGCTTTTACATATTCACTAATAGATCATTAACTATCTATTATTACTTATCTGGTAATAAAACAATATTGAATTTCTTTATAAGCTATATAATCAACTAAAAAAAACAGAATGAAAACGATCAAATTAATTGTATTTGGAATGATATTGATGTTTGCAGGATCCATGCAAGCCCAATTATCTGTCAGAGTGAATATTGGTACGCCTCCAACATGGGGTCCAGCCGGATATAACAGTGTCCGTTATTACTATCTGCCCGACATTGAAAGCTATTATGATGTTCAAAATTCCATGTTTATTTATTATTCGGGAAGAAGTTGGATTCACAGCCGTACCTTGCCAGCCCGTTACAGGAATTATGATTTATACGGAGGGTATAAAGTGGTGATGAATGATTACCGGGGTAACAGGCCATACGATAATTTCAGGCAATACAGAGTAAAATATGCCAAAGGATATCGTGGGCATGAACAACGAAATATCGGAGAAAGGAATGATAACCGCGGAAGAGGACATGAAGCGGTACAACCAAACCGGGTCAACAACCGGGCACCTGAAAGATACAACAATCAATCTCAGGTTCGCGGAAATGACAAGGGTCATGATAAGGGAAATGATAAAGATAAAAAAGATGGTCGTGATAATGGGAACAGAAAATAAATACCATTCGACTGATTTATAAATTCACTCTAAATTAAAATAATTAAAAAAAACAAAATGAAAGCATTAACATTAACTGTCGCATTGATCCTATTAACATTAGGTACGAATTTATCGGCTCAAAAACACCTCTATTCAGAAGGTTATGGTAACACATTAAATCTAGGAGTGGGAATAGGCGGATATTCAGGATATTATGGTTACATAGGTCATACATTACCAGTTTTTAGTATCAATTATGAATTTGGAGTGGCCAGAAATTTCACGTTAGCTCCATTCGTAACGTTGTATTCATATTCTGATCCTAACTATACAACTTATGTTACTCCAATTGGTGTAAAAGGCAAGTTGTATCTGGATCAATTACTACATGCAGGATCACGTTGGGATTTTTATGTAGGTGGTTCATTAGGCATTGCACTCGTAAGCACTACCTGGAATGATGCTTATACAGGCGATAGAACTTACTATAGAACAACCGATCCATTGTACCTTGACTTGCATGTAGGAACAGAATATCATCTTTCAAGAAATATCGGAGCGTTCCTTGACCTGTCAACAGGTGTATCAACGGTTGGTATTGCCATTCATTGATAGATAAACAAAAATTAAAATTAAAATGAAAAGAACAGAAATTAAAAAATCAAAGGTTCAAGTTCCCTTCTATGATACGCAAAAGGTCAACAACCTTGATGCCATGAAAGCATTTAAGAGGAAATTTAGTGCAAATGTCAATATTCTTTCCTTTATACGGGGAGATGGAATAACTGAGAATGGTGCACCATTTGAACTATTTGCTCATATTATTGAAGGCTAAACTTAAATTAATTATTCACCGGGAACTAATATTCCCTTGAATGAGATTTAAAATAATTCCTGTTCGTATTTTGAAAAGTAAGAAGATTATTTTTAACGCATAGCATTAAAGGGTTAACTGATAAATATTTTACATATAACTATCAATTTTCCACAAATGCATTGTAATAAAAACAGCTTTTAATAAGATTACTAATATCAAAGATTATGTCGAAAGAAAAAGAAGGTAAGGAAAAATCAGACAAAAAATCGCCTTTAAAAAGCCTTAAGGAAAAACGTGCGGAGAAAGCATCGAAACGTTTAGAAAAAGGGAAGACAGAAAGTCTGTAACTCCGCATCAATCTTTAGGATAGATTAAAACAGGAAACTTTTTAATCTACCGGTTGAATTTAAGATAGAAATACTCAGTCAAATATTGTTTTGAAATAGATGAGTTGTGTTTTTAGTTGAATTCAGACAAATGATCAAAAATAATATAGCCCTTCCTATAAGTTAATTTATTAATAGGTTGGGCTATTTTATTACTATCTGAATATGTGTCACAATCTTTCTTTCTTATTAAGTTATTCAGTCAACACATGCTTTTAAAAGCAATAAAGACCAAATGTTTTAATATGTTGTCAAATGACAGCTATTCAGCAGATAAATGTGTGAATTAGAATACTAATTCAGGAAATTGTATAACTCCGTTTGATATTTACCGACTTATATTTGTAGCTCAAAGAAAGTAGAAAACTTAGTTGGACATTGAAGAATACACTATCCATGTAAATTTATGATTTAGATAGTTCGATTCCCAATTTATTCATTAAAAAAAACACCATGAAAAATTCAGAAAACGAAAAACCGAAATTTCCATTTTTAGTTGATGTAAGGGATTATCTTTCTAATTCAATGCTTATGAAAAATAATCATAACAAATCGAACGTTGGAGAAAGTAACGTGTTATTTAAAAAGTCAGCTGAAAAATCAGACAGCATACCTTTTGATCTTTTTGCACATATCCTCGAAGGATAGACGGGGAAGGTTTTTAAATGAGATACAAAAGACAATTATAACATGCTGATAACCTGTTATAATTGTTCGTTAAATTATTCAGGCTAAATGAAACTGATTTTGTTTAGATAAATTAATTAATAATTTCCTTCCCTTCCCTCCCTAAAGATGGATAGTCTATTGGTATAAGGCATCTTGAATTATTACGTTGCTTTTTAAATAGGGTATATTCGTTCGTTAATTCAGTTTTCAATTGCATAATTTTATAAGATGAATCAGCCTTAATAGCTGTTTTATTTAAAGTCAGATTTATATCCGGTATAGAAATAAACCGGATGAAATATCGGGTAATATATTTTTATCTGATAGATGAAGGTGTGAATTGTGTAAATCTTTCCTAAAATTGTGTAACTGACAGATCTATTGATAAGGCTACATTTGTAACATTAAAATAAATATATACTTACATAAAAACAACAACATTATGAGTACAGGAAAAGTAGTATTAGGGGTAGTTGCAGGTGCAGCTGTCGGAGCATTGGTTGGAATATTATATGCTCCGGCAAGAGGTGCTGTTACACGCAGATCAATTTACAGAAAAGGCGAACACGAAGTAGATTCATTGAAAGATAAATTCAGTGACTTTGTTGACAGCATTACCGAAAAGTTTGAAAAAACCAAAAGTGAAGTGACTGATCTGGTTGAAGAAGTAAAAGTAAAAGTTGAAGAAGTTGAAAAAGAACAAAAAACTTCCAAAAAGTAAGTGTTTAATTGTTTAGACATTAAGTCCGCTCCGAAAAGAAATTACTAGATGATTGTCCTGCCTTAGGATTTTCGGAGTGGACTTTACTTCTTGAAACTTAGTATGAATCCCATTAAACAAAAATCAGCCCGTATTTAAACAAAACCCGACATTATGGAAGACAATTCGACTTTAATAGAATCATTGCTTGAAAGGGCAATTGAATATGGTAAAATAAATTATGAATTAGTAAAATTGAATGTCATTGACAAAACGACTAATGGTATCTCCTCGTTTGTACCAAACACAGTTGTTTTTCTGGTTTTAAGTTCAATGTTGCTATTTTTTAATTTAGGAGTGGCTTTTTTGCTTGGAAAAATACTGGGAGAGTTTTTTTACGGGTTCTTTATTGTTTCAGCCTTTTATGCACTTGTTGCATTTATTATGTATTTCTTTTTGCGTAAGTGGGTTAAAAGAGTTTTTTATGATTATATGATTAAACAAATTCTTAAATAATTCATAATTCATAATTCATAATTCATAAATTTAAGCTTTTGCACATTAACAAATATGTTATTGGAAATCTATGATTACTTAAATGCTTAATCCGGGAATTGATTCGTTTTTTAAGTGTTAGAAAAGAAACCACATTAGCAGACTTTTTACAAATTACAAATAATAAAAACATCATGGATAATATAACTTGTGCTGCCGAATTAAAAATAGCTATTCAAACGTTGAAATTTGAACGTGATGTACAGGGACAAATTCTGAAAGAACAATTCTTTGTTACTTTCGAAAGTCTCAAGCCGGTGAACATGATAAAAAGCACATTGCATGAAATAACCTCATCTCCTTATCTGATGGATAATATGCTTGGAGCCATCATGGGTATGGTAAGTGGTTATGTTTCTAAGAAAATTGCTGTAGGTACTTCCCATAGCCTGATACGTAAAATTATGGGTTCTGTTTTGCAGTTTGGTATTACCAATGTAGTAGCACAACATTCGGATATACTTAAAACGGTTGGGAACTTTTTTATAGAAAAGTTTATTCATAAACATGAGAGTAAAATAGCCAGAACGTGACAACAACTAATACTACATTGCCTTTTTATGCAAAAGCCGGCATTTTCTTTGTCGGATTAGCTGCCCTGTTAACTATTTTATATGTTGCACAGGGCATTATTGTTCCACTGATTTTTGCTTTTATCATTGCTGTTTTACTTAACCCGGTAGTCCGTTTTTTTATCCGGTTAAAAATAAACAGAATAATATCCATTGTTATTACGCTGCTAATTACTGTATTGGTGATTCTTGCATTTTCAGCACTTATATACACTCAGCTAGTTAGTTTTAGCGATTCATGGCCGGTATTTGTCGACAAGTTTACAGTCATACTCAATCAGGCAATCAGTACCGCTTCAGAGTTTTTAAATATCAGACCTTCGCTTATACATGCGTGGATAACAAAAACGCAGCATGAACTTATCAATATAAACGGAACATTAATCGGGCAGACAATTGTCAGCGTAGGAAGCAGCCTGGCTACTTTATTTATCGTACCGGTATATGTTTTTGTAATACTCTATTATCAGCCGCTATTAATTGAATTTATTCACAGGCTATTTAAAAAGGTCCATCAGGATAAAGTGACTGTAATCGTTACGGAAACCAAATCCGTTATTCAGCATTACTTGTTGGGATTAATCATTGAGGCTATCATAGTTGGGGCACTCAATGCTGCCGGACTTTTATTACTTGGAATACAATATGCTCTTATACTGGGAGTGATTGGCGCATTGCTCAATGTTATACCATACCTTGGAGGAATCATTGCAGTGGGTTTATTTATGATGGTAGCATTGGTTACCAAATCATCAGCCTGGTTTGCATTGTATGTTTTTGGAATCCATATTTTTATTCAAATAATTGACAATAATTATATTGTACCCAAAATAGTTGCTTCTAAAGTAAAAATAAATGCACTTTTTTCAATTATAATTGTTTTGGTAGGAAATGAATTGTGGGGAATTACCGGAATGTTTCTTTCTATTCCGCTTCTGGCAATTATCAAAGTTATTTTTGATCATATCGATGGCTTGGAACCCTGGGGCTTTTTACTGGGGGATACAATGCCTGCTATGATCAGACCAAAATCATTTTTCAAGAAGAAAGTACCAATATCAAAATAAATCTAAATGAGCGTATTTAATCCACAATGACAACGTTGTATTTTGAAAATTATATTTTTAACTTTAATTGTTGTCGTTAAGTATTAACTAAAACATAACAAAATGAAAACGAATATAATATACAAACCAATTGAAAGTCAATCAAACCATAAAGGGGTTCTTGAGTATGAAAAGGCCATTTATTCTAATGTTATTGAAAAACAATTCAGGCATCATTCTTCAAAAGAACATTCCAGCGACCTGGCAGAAATACTTGTTCTGACATCATATCCTCCCAGGGAATGCGGAATAGCAACCTATTCGCAGGATTTGATTAAGGCATTAAACAATAAATTCAGTAAATCGGTCTCCATAAAAGTCTGCGCTTTAGAAACGGCCAACCAACATTTTGAATATCCGGAAGAAGTGAAATACATCCTGGATACTTCCCAGGTTACTTCCTATTTAAGCCTTGCACAAACGATTAATGATGATGAAAATATCCAACTCGTTCTGATCCAACATGAATTCGGATTATATAAAGAACAGGAGATGGCATTTCTTCAGCTATTGTATGAAATATCCAAGCCCGTTGTACTCGTTTTTCACACGGTACTCCCAAAGCCGGATCTACATTTAAAGAAAGAAGTAAAAAATATTATTGCAGCCTGCAAGTCAGTTATCGTAATGACGAATACATCATCCGACATTCTGATGGTTGACTATGGAATATCGAAACAAAAGATTACGGTTATACCTCATGGTACACACCTGGTGCCTCGGTTGAGTGAAGACCTTCTGAAGGAAAAATATAAACTTACAGGACGACAGGTATTGTCTACTTTCGGTTTGTTAAGTTCAGGGAAGAGCCTTGAAACTACGATTAATGCATTGCCTGCAATTGTAAAGCAATGTCCGGAAGCTGTATTTCTGATCATTGGGAAAACTCATCCTGAAGTAGTGAAAACCGATGGGGAGGTTTACAGGAAAAGCCTGATCCAAAAAGTGAATGAACTGAATCTTCAGAATCATGTCATCTTTATCAACAAATACCTGGCATTGCCCGAATTGCTGGAATACCTGCAGCTGACAGATATTTATCTGTTTACATCCAATGACCCGAACCAGGCAGTAAGCGGTACTTTTGTGTATGCTATGAGTTGTGGCTGTCCGATAATCTCTACACCGATTCCTCATGCCCTGGAAGTGTTGTCAAAGGATACCGGTTTAATCTTCGATTTTAATGATTCAGTGCAGCTGGCTAATGGAGTCATCAAATTATTAAACAATAACCCATTACGAAAGAGTATTATTACCAATACACTTCAAAAAATTGTTTCAACAGCCTGGGAAAATTCAGCAGTGGCACATGCCATGTTGTTTCAAAAAATAGCTGGTGAAAAAATTAAAATCGAATATAATCTTCCGGAAATAAACCTGAAACACCTGAAAGAAATGACAACGGACGTGGGAATGATTCAGTTTTCAAAGGTGAATCAACCTGATATCAGTTCGGGATATACATTGGATGATAATGCCAGGGCATTGGTAACTGCATGCATGAGTTTTAAACTGGATAGTGCGAAAGAGCGGATAGGTGAAATACGAAAATATCTTGGGTTTATTAAATTTTGTCAGCAACCGAAAGGCGATTTTCTGAATTATGTTGATCAGGATAAAAAGTTCACGGATCAAAATAAGGAAGTTAATTTAGATGATTCAAATGGAAGAGCAATTTGGGCATTGGGATATGTCATTCTGCTAAAAGGGTTGTTACCAAAAGATATAATCACAGAGGCAGAAGAAATTGTAGACCATGCTTTAGTTCACATCGGAAAGATCGAATCACCCCGTGCAATGGCGTTTGTCATTAAAGGGTTGTATTTTAGTCAAAAAGTAATGAAATCATCTGAAAACCATCAATTGATAAAAATACTTGCCGACCGCTTAGTGAACTTGTATAAAGAAGTCGCAACCGATAAATGGGAATGGTTCGAAACAAATCTGACTTATGCCAACAGCATCTTACCGGAAGCCTTATTATATGCCTGGCTGATCACAAAAGAATCCATTTACAAAGACATAGCTAAAACATCCTTTCATTTTCTGTTGGAACAGACCTTTAATGAAAATGGAATAGAAGTGATTTCAAACAAAACCTGGTTACAAAAAGGACAGAAAGCAGGACGTTTTGGTGAACAGCCCATTGATGTGGCTTATACCATCATGACATTAGGAGAATTCTACGATGTATTGGAGGATGAAGACTATCGGAAGAAAATGGTCATTGCATTTAATTGGTTTTTAGGGAGCAACAGGTTACATCAAATAGTTTACAATCCCTGCACAGGTGGATGCTATGACGGTTTGGAAGAAACCCATGTTAATCTTAATCAGGGTGCAGAATCAACGGTAAGTTACCTGATGGCGCGCTTAACAATAGAAAAATATAAAAATGAACAGTAAAGATTCAAAATCAATTGCAGTTATTGTGGCTCATCCGGACGATGAAACATTATGGGCCGGTGGAACTATATTAAGCCATCCCACCAATAAATGGTTTATTGTCTGTCTTTGCAGGGCAAGTGATAAGGATCGGTCGGTTAAGTTTTATAAAACGTTGAAGCTCTTACATTCTGAAGGAATCATGGGAGATCTGGATGATGGACCCACGCAGGAACCATTAGATGAAAAGGAATTAGAGGACTATATTATTAATTTGCTTCCAACTACACATTTTGACCTCATTATCACGCATAGTTCAAAAGGTGAATATACAAGGCATTTGCGGCATGAAGAAGTGAATAAAGCTGTCGCAACACTTTGGAATACCGGTAAGATTTCGGCAAATGAACTTTGGACCTTTGCATATGAAGATGGGAAGAAAGCATATTTTCCCCGGGCAATTAAGGAAGCTGATATTTATGAAACCCTACCAGAACAAATATGGTTGAATAAATACTCCATAATAACCGAAACTTATGGTTTTGATAAACATAGTTGGGAGGCAGAAACAACAACCAAGTCTGAGGCATTTTGGAAATTTAGTGATTTTCAAGACTTAAAAGAAACAGGTGATGAAAACAGAAAATGAATTGAATATATTTAAGACTCCTAATCTGGACATGCTAAAGTCTATGTATTACAAGAGTAAAGCCTATGTAACGGATAAAATCAGCAGTGAATATGAAGCAACCCTTATAGCAGATGCTTTCAGGCTGTTCAAAGATTCAGGCAAAGCAACGATAGCGCAAAGGGATTTTGGTACCGGATTGAAAATTTTCAATGCCACAAGCATTGAAGTACTAAAATCATTGTATTATCACAGCATAGGACCGGCTTTCAATATACAGAGTTGGGAATCGGAGGTTGTTAATTTAAAACAGTCATTCTGGCAATACGAGAATTTGCTCTATGCAAAAAAATCATTTATTCTTATTGGAAGAGAATTGAATATTTTCAACAAACCAAGTATAGATGCATTGAAATATTTATATAAAAGAAGTATCGGGTATGTTTTAAATAAAGAGAGTTGGAATCTTGAAACACCGTTTATTTCAAGAACAATCCGGATTTTAAATAGAAATCATAGAACTAAAAAGATGCTGAACAAAATTGGAGATGAATTACGGATATTCAACAACCCAAGTATCGAAAGTCTAAAAGCTTTATATATCATGACAAGCAATTACCTTGATGGCCCTCAACAACAAAGTGAGCTACCAGGTTCCATCTGACAATAATGTTATTTTAAAAATATATAATTATGAAAGTATTGGTAATGTATGAATATCCCCCTACTCCGGGTGGATTAGCGACACAGGGTGACTTATTATATAAAGGTTTGATGGAGTTGGGTGTTGATGTTCATGCAGTTCATTTCGAATCGTCCCAGGAAAAGGAATGGTATTACAGGTGGTTTAAACCGGACGTAGTTGTTGGAGTGGGATACTGGGGTTATACTCCCCACTTGATTTTGCATCCGTTGCGTTATGGCATTCAGCCGGTGCCCTGGTTGGTTGCTGATGGATATATAGCCAATTATCAGGAAGTATTGAATTCTCTTCCACTCATATTGGTGACATCAAACTGGGTTAAAGAAATGTATGTGCGCGATGGCATTGATGGAGATAAAATTGAAGTTTTGCCCGTAGGTTGCGACACGGATTCATTTAAGCCTTTTAGGAAAGACGATCCCAAAATTCTGGCTGTACGCGAAGCACTTGGTGTTGCTCCGGATCAACTTATGATTCTTACTGTTGGCGGTGATGCTGCATCCAAAGGTGCTCAGGAAGTAATGCAGGCACTTGCCATTATCAATACGAAAGCCCCCAATTGGAAATACGTATGTAAAGTATGGCCACAACCGCGAACCAAACTGCAGAATCTGTCTGATCTTGAACTGGCCAATCATTTGGGCATTGAAAAAAATGTTACATATGCTACCAATACTATTTCACGCACTTTTATGCCTTACCTGATCGGAGCTTGCGATATTTATGCCGCACCATCCCGTCTTGAAGGTTTCGGTATGCCGCAAGTGGAAGCAGGGGCATGTGGTAAACCGGTTCTGAGTATTAATGCTATGGGCATGCTGGATACGATGGTACAGGGTGAAACTGCTTTCCTGGCTAAAGTGGCTAAGAAAATTGTGGTCAATGAAGTTATGCTAGGTACTGAATCCGGATTTGAAGAACATCATAAAGTCGTGTTCGACAATCCGCGAACTGTCGATTATCGGGCCGACGTTCAGGATATAGCGGGCTATATGTTGACTTTGATGAATGATGCACCTTTACGTGAGAAAATGGGGTTGGCTGGTCGTGAGAGAGTAGTAGCCAATTTTGACTACCGGGTTGTTGCTAAGAAATTCGTTCAGATTATGAATGAAAAAATGGGAATATACTAATTTTGAAAATTGAAGATAGTCATTCCTGCATGTAAATATCGGACAAATATTAAAATCATAGAAGAATTAAATGCCACTTAAAAAAGGTAAGTCGAAAAAGTTATTTCTGATAATATTGAAGAAATAATGCATAGTTATCATGAAAAGGGGACGATAGGGACATCAAGTCCTGAAACAAATGAGAAAGCACAGAAACAGGCAATTGCGATAGCTTTGAGTCTGGCAAAAAAGAAAAAATAAACAGATAGTAATGAAACTAACTAATTTACAGGAAATAGAAGAAGCAAAAAAGGCAGCTCTTGAAGTGTTGCTTCATAATGCGCATGGTCCGTTTATGGGGCTGCCACGTACAGCAGGTTGGGGATATCCCGAACCATATACGCGTGATTTGATGTTTTCTATTCTTGGAATAGCTGTTACGGGAAATATAAAACTATTGGACAGTATTCGGAAAGTGTTGGAAACCCTGGCAAAAAATCAGACTGAACATGGGCATATTCCTTCGCTGGTTCATGATAGTGAAGACCGTGGATCGAGTGACAGCACACCGTTGTTTTTACTTGGGGTTGGGATTTTCAGAAAAGTATCGGGCGAACAGGAATTTCTTCATGAGGCTGTTGAAAAAGGACTTACGTGGATGGAATATCAAAGTCCATCCGACCGTTACCTGGTAGCTCAGCAACCTACCAGCGACTGGCGGGATGAACAGTGGGTGTTGGGATATGGATTGTTTGTCAATACTATCGTCTACAGTTATCTACGGCTCCTGGGTCTGGATGAAAGAGCTGAAAATGTCCGTAAGGAAATGAGTAAATTTACCGTTACTGCCGGAAGTGGTCATCATCATGTGCATGAAGGGCTTGTGGTAAAACATAAACCATATTATGCTTTTTGGTCCTACAAAATTCTAAGCAGTGAACGGTTCGATTTGCTGGGTAATAGCCTGGCAATATTATCGGGAATTGCTTCACCAACCCGTGCCGGTGAAATGATTTCCTGGATAGAAGAAGAATGTGCTTCCATGCGTGAAAAAGGGGATCTGGTGGTTGATCTGCCACCCAATTTCTTCCCTTTTGTAAAACCGGAAGATCCTGAATGGAATGAACGCTATGCCGAGTATAATAATCCCGGCGATTATCACAATGGTGGAATATGGCCATTCGTAAGTGGTTTTTATATTGCTGCACTGGTTGCTGCTAAAAAGTTTACCCTTGCCAGGGAAAAACTGGACGTGTTGACCCATTTTATTAAAATATCAAGGATAGAAAAAGTTGAATTTGGGTTTAATGAATGGATAAAAGCACAGGATGGCCATGCAATGGGTCAGGACTGGCAAACATGGAGCGCAGCGCTTTATCTCTATGCTGCCAAATGTGTGGAGGATAAAAAGACACCTTTTTTTGATGACATTCGTACTTGTTCAGATAAAGAAGTATTGAATGAATAAATAAAATTTAAAGTCCTGATATTCTGTCTGCATTACGAAACCAATCAACCAATCAACCAATCAACCAATT
>Ga0302284_1000740_pt1 | contig 14839 bp, 5 predicted proteins | sample III_Fen_E2_1_FD_198760 | JGI IMG/M metagenome (GOLD analysis project Ga0302284, IMG submission 198760) | Peat permafrost microbial communities from Stordalen Mire near Abisko, Sweden - III_Fen_E2_1 | ecosystem: Environmental > Terrestrial > Soil > Wetlands > Permafrost | place: Sweden: Abisko...
TCTTCAAAAACTCAAAGATCAGCTCTCGAAATGCTCCTGCTAGCACACTCTTAGTTAAGTTAAAATTCAACAAGATTTAAGCTAGCAGTTCAAAGATAAACCTCATCAAATCCAAGCAATGCCTTAATTTCGAGATCCTTCTTTTGGATCTTCTGGGTTGCAAACTTCAACTGTTCCTAACTTTGGAATTCAAACAACTTGCGATACTGTCTAAGATACACTTGCTGGTGTTCATTTCTTCTAGATAGACTAAAATCTAAACAAAGCTGTTCACGCTAATTCTACGACAACAACTTAAGAGAAAAAAGAAGAAGTTACATCTTTTAACGCATAATCTCGTAGCCCAAGGGATGCTGCAAAGAGAAATGCAGTTTTTTAGCTTGGAACTAATCCTGCTGTGATTAAAGCGTAACCTTCTAATTAATTTTAGTAGAATCGCTAATACAATTATCGAAGTGGCAGCTTGCACTTAACATCAAGCAATACTTCACAGATTCCTGAGAAACAATTCCAGTAACTGGCAGCAGCAGGATAAACTAGCAATAATCCAAACAAACTTGGAGTTTCTTCTAGTTTTTAAAATCTAGCACTGCTTAAATCTGCGTTGTTTTCTCAGCAGCAGCAAGCAGGGACGATGAGTTCAGTTTGCTTGAATAATCCAAACATCAATTCCTCTTAGAATTCCAGGAAATCTAGTTAGGCTGCTATGAATGCGAAGAGATAGTTTGATAGTATCCAGGAGAAAAATGGAGTTTCTACTTCAACATTTACAGTGATTCAAGCGAAGAAATCTTCGTAGAATAGCTTTGTTCAGTAGACCAGCGTCGATGGAAGTTTGAATGTATCTTCAAATCAAGCTACCAACTCGAATAATCATTCCTAGTCAAAGCCAGCTGCGAATAGAATCAAAAAAGCGCCTTCAATGTCAATGCATTAAAACAAAGAAAACATCATCTCCTGCACGAGTTTCATACCTTCACCGAAATCGTTCCAATAGAGCTAAGCATAAGCTATTTTATTCGAGAAGCGGTCCCTGTCAAGACATCCAAGCGAAGGAGGAAATTGCTTGAATTATTCAGCTTAAGGTAATTTTTAGCAGCAGAATCACAATAACATGAATAATTAACTAGCAGATTACCGTAAAGATATATCTTCATAAATTAACTTTCTTCGTAATGATTTCTAAGAATCATAACTCACCGTTAAAGATACCAATAACACTTCTGAGCCTTCCTAAGAATCGAGATCAACTACGCCTTCAACATAAACGTAATAACATATAAAACAAAACCCTAAATCAACTCGATCTCCAATTAATATGTCAATCGATACACATTAGCTCTAATAAAATCCATTATCCTTCAACAATAGAATTGGAAATACCTTCAATTCAGCTGAGTTGGTTTACAAAGAACCAAATAATTAATTTTATTCGGATGTTCTGTCTTGCGCATTGAATACAAAAGATTATGAAACTAGCAGATAATTAAAAGATAATAAAACTGGTAATATGGTATTAGATGTAGAAGAATTTGATAGCAGTGGCTTTGAGGGGTTCAAAGTTAGTGGGCGAAGTATGCTTTAAAAATAATAAAATGATCTTACAAAATAACGAAAAATGAGAGATACAGGCAGTGGGAATAAGCAGGTGAAGATGAATAGAGTGAATGGTAAGAATACTATGAATATACCAACATCTTCAGTGAATATATCGAAGTAGATTCATAGGGATTTATCAAATGAAAATCTTAGTTAGATTTCTAAAAAAACAGGAGAAGAAAGTACCACAAACAAAACATCCAAATTGTAAATAAATTCTTCTTCATGCTCGAATCCATTTGAGTTCAAGGTTCAGCAGAAAAGTCAATTCACCATGGAAAGTAGCTAAACGTATCTCAAAAGCACAACATCAGCTGGTTTTGATGAAGAGAATTACGCAACACTCAATGAAGATTTGCCAATAATAAATTGCAATTATTTTTCAAACAAACCAGGATAACTGCAAGATCATCTAGGAACAGAAAGAACAATTATGGACTATGAAGATGCATATAAATGTGGATAGCAGAATGAAACTAAATCATTTGAATCTTCCGATAAATCTAAATAAACAACTGCAAATGCACTTAAAAATCAAGAATACAAGACATTCTAGGCATCGACTGATTTATTCCATAAAATCAGCTAAATAGGAACATCTTCTGCTACGACTCTACCTAAATATGAACCTTTTAACTAAATTGTATAAGCAACCATCAATCCCACTGCAACGCTAAGATCAGGAATCCCTATGAGATTGCCTGTAAAGCATAATTCAATCCATACAAACAGTTCATAAGTACTCCATCCAACGCTAACTTCTTAATCTTCTTTGATCTAACTACCTCATTCGCATAATAACATTGATCACAAAGTGAAGAGTATGTCGAGTATCAATAATCTGAACAAAGAACCAGGGCGAATGAAATAGCATCTTGAAAATAATGTGTCTGGAAATAGCAACGATAATCTGATGAAAGTTAACTTCTTCTAAAACTAAGTCAAGGCCAACTCGAAGAATGTCAGCAGAAGTTCAACTCCGCAGAAAAAGGAAGAAGTAGTTTCCCCTGTGAATAATAGAGGTGAACGGCTGTTTGAATAATTTGCGATTTTCGGTATTGACAAAACAGATATCGATCCGAAAGCTGAGGGGCCTTAATAGTAAGTTTTTTATCAACCAAAAGAAGAAAGTTAGTTGATTCTAACCTTTTTTTATTTTTTGTTTATTTTGTACAAAGTTTGAAGCCTAAAACTCAGCTGCGATTTCCAAAAGAATAGTTCCTCGATGACAGCCGCGAAAAAGTCCTTCCGTTGTTCGCATTTCCATAAGGTGTGGAGACACAAAAGCTAAAAATGACAGATTCACTTTCTCAAATCAACGAAATCACATTTGCAAACTATGTTGTGGAATACAACGAGAATTGCTTCACGTTTGTTGTTAAAACCGATGATTCCTTCAAGCGTTCTCGCTCAAAAACAAGTTCAAACTAACTCCTCGATCTGTGTAATCCATCTCGCTTGCTTTATGGGATCTGCTTTAAAATTAACGATATAATTGAGGATGACTCCAAATAAACCAGAGACTATTAAAGAGTCAAAACTCTAGCTGATTCTCACAGTTTCTGGGTGACAAAACGAGCCCTCTGCTTTTTGACTTATTTCCCTTTTGTCAAGTTCTTTCTTGACATAATATCGTCGTTTTTAAGTAACAAAAACAAGAAACAGAAGAAAAAAATGAAGAGATATTCCCCTTTTTTTCAACTGTTTTTCTAATTATTTCTAATCTTTTTTTCTTCAAAACACCAGATGAGCTCAAAATGGAGAGACTGAACTTCTTCACTTCCAACTAATAAGATCAAAAGCAATGTCCGAATCTCCTCGCAAGAATCGAATAGCAATACTTAACTAAAGTAAAAATATCCTTCAAAGTTCCCATTTCAGTTTTTTAATCATCTTTTTATTATTATTCTCCTTAGCTTTTTGAGAATTCTTGCATTGGATTGCTCAAAGAACTTCAAAATCTTAGTACACCTCGACTCAATTCCACAGTGCTCCTCTCATACAAGCATGAGTAATTTTTATATTGCGTACCAGATGAAACAAATGCTAGGTATATTGAAGCAGAAGGGTCCAGTAGTATTGTGCTATCTTGCATACCTTGCGAGATCTTTTTAGAAATATTCTTTAGCATTTTATCGGAGCAATCAGTGGTGTTTGTATCATAGAATCCAGCGTTACTTTCTTCAGTTGTATTGATGTTCTATTCTTTACTTAAACCTCTAAAATGGCCGCATCCTCTCATCAGTATTCTACCTGAAAGTCTCATTCATCTCTTGGACTCACCAATCCCTATATTTGTTGGACTCTCTATGACAAAATCAGAAGTTTTATCTCAAGGTTTATCATCTCAACACGATCAATGCATATTCGTTTTCCTGGATGAGCCAACAATCGAAGTTTCTACAAGTACTTCTGAGTTAAGTCATATTATTCTTAGCTCTCCTCTTTATCAGAAGCTTCTCACACAAACTGAAAAATCCTATGATAATATTCTTCCAGAATATCTTAGAAAGAATACAGATCGTAAACACAGCTATAAATTATCAAACACTCCAAGCAATCTCCTGGCATTCTCAAAAAATAGCTAAGGATCAAGTTCTCTTTCAAATGGGCTAGTTGGATCTTAATCGCATGGACTAGCGAGCTCTTAAACAACTTCGTCGGATCTAGCAAGTTCTAGTCACTTCACAATCATGCCATTTAACAAAAAGGAATTGTTAATTTCTCCAAATGAAGAGCAAAAGAAAGCATGCAGATAGTTGATGATAGATATGTCTTAGTTCATAAAATCAGAGATAATTGATTATCTTCCTCAGAAAAATCTAGTCGCTAAGGGAGATGTAAGTTCAATAGTTGCATATCACTTGAATAAAAAACTGATTTCAATTTTGTTTATTTTAGGTAGTTGACTTCGATTTAATGGAGCAATAGATTATCAGCCAAAAGAGATCACAAGACCCACTGCTTCTAAGGATTCTAAAGACGCAAATGTTCAGTTATTTTGTAGAAGAACACTATTTCGAAGACACCAAAAGCTTTTGAAAAAACACCCTTATTAATTAATGTGCTGTATATAAAAATTGTATCTATTATTTTTTCATACTTTTGGTTACTGCTGTAAAAATTGAAGAGTCTCAACTTATTTTGATATTAACCCCTTTGTAATTGAGTAGAATCGCCATGTATGTAACTAAAGATTAATGCATTTTCATGTTCATATCAACAACTTACTTTATCTTTTAAACCTGAAAACCCTGAACACACTAATTCAACTATTTTGAATTTAAAATAGTATTTTAAGAGAACCATAATTTGCGTCTCCCGATTTGTTTCTTTGTTAAAGGATTTCTTGATTTGAATAGAATACGAAGCAAATGCTGTTTGCTTTCATTTTATTTCGGCTCTCAAGAACGACAGAATTACAAAATAAACGATAAGTCCACATCTAATTTCTGCTACTAGAGAGCCGAAAACAACTTGAAAAAGATGAAGGAGGGGTAATAAATTGTAAGGATCTGACCATTCATGGGCTTTTCCTATCTCCTTCTCCAACATTTTGAGCGAATACAGATTATGGAAACAAGAAACATGCATAACTAAAATAATATATCAACTGTTTTAAACTTTAGAAATGATAAACTCAGGGCTAGTGGAAGAAGTATTATTATTAAACTAACGTACTATTATTGTTATTGTTACTGTTGTCCTTTTTGATTTCATTCGAAAATGTCTTTGGGATATTTGGAAGAGTTTACTTATTCGCTTAGATTTGATCTAAAAACAAACCTGAAGAAGAAGCTTAATGCTGCTACATATTACCTGTTGTTTACCCAAACTACCCCTTTGATTCTTGCAGCTGACGTTTAAACGTTGAATGCCTTTGAAAATGACTTCCTTGAGATATTGTAGGATTACTTTAGAAACTGGTTTAGTTACGATTTGCAGTTAATGTATTATTATTCCCTGCTTGACTAAGACTATTTGGATTCGATGAATTATTGATATTATTACTTGCATTAAGGTTGTTGTAATTTTGAATTAACTGAGCATTCTTCTATTGGTTAATTGTTGCATTGTGGCTGTTAAAATACCCTCCAATTCCTTAGTTTGGATTTTTCATTCCTTCCTCAGAATAATAGGTCTACTGCTACTATTAAGAAACCTAACCACCATCTTTCTCAACATTCTTCAGCAGTTCTAGCTCTACATCAAGAAGACCTTGAATGCATTTGGGAATATTATCTTTGTTTCCAGAAAGCAGCGGTCTGTAATCTTTAAGATATGCAAGAACGGTGTTTGCAATATTGTCTTTTTTAGACTGAAAAGAAGGAACGAGAATTGCAGGCTAGCAGGGTATGTGCTCTCTATTGTAGACTCTCATTAAGTGTTCTACTTCATCGAAAGGTGCTCCTACTTTATTGATTTAGTTCTTGTTTGTGATGTTGATCTTTGGGTTTTTTCGACGGACTCGCTATTTGGTGAGCAAACAACAGACAAAGTTGGAGTCATTTAATTCAAAATGGTGAATAATATTTTTACAGCTTTTGGTTAATCCTTCTTGATGAAAGCCTTGCTGATTTGCTTTTAATATTTCTCATAGATATCACTGAACGCTTTGCGGACTTGCTCGAACTAATGCTAATATGGATTCTGCTCAGGGATTTTCTCAGCTGGAGGTTCTTAGATTTGCTAGATAACTTCTTGTTCTGGTGGTATTTCAACTACTGGTTCAGGTTTTTCTTCTTATTTGGCTAGACCGATTCCAGTAAGGAAATCAAATGCTTAAGGTTCTTATTGCTATTGGGGTTCTTCTTCTTATATCTCTGGAAGGAGCATCTCTTCAACTTACGCTTGTTATTACTACTTTATCGCTTCTTCAAGTGCTTTTTTGTATTTTTGAATCTTCCTATCGATTTACCGAAGAGAATCGGGATAGGAAGTTGACTGAAATCTCTCCTTTCCTTCTAATTTCGGTGCATACACGAGGATATTTCTTGAAATATTGTCGGTGACAACTCTTCGCCAAAATCAAAACAACCAAAATGCTGCTTGATATATTTGTGTGATTAATGATTTTTTTAAGCAATAAATATTTTTACTTCATGTTGATATGCTAGGATTGCATAATTTAGTTGACTCGTTCAAAATTTGCATCGGAACTAGCAGCAGTCGTGTCGCTTCTTGCTTTTCCACTCCCTCCTTTGTTTAATCTTGTTTCGATTCTCTGCTGAATAGCCTTCTTGTCGCTTTTTGTTCAAAATGCATAAGTAAATCATCCAGCCATATTTTTAGAATAGAAACAATCTTTATTGGAATATCTCCTCACAAATATCTGGACGCAGGCTAACTGGAGTAAACGTTCCTCTTTACTGTCTACGATGAGCTCGGTTTCGAAAGCGCAAAAGATTGTGCTTTAAGTTCATTATCAAAATCTGAAAACAATTTTTATTTTGTTTTATGTTTAAGAATCTCGAAAAGATGATTATACCTACCCTAGTAGTGGGGTATACAGCCTCCTCTCTCTTCTTCGTTTTAGTCGAGTAGACTCTGCTGACGAGGTCGGGAAGCATAACTCGATGAAATACAGAAGCGTGAAGGAATGAACAAAAAAGAATGAGAATTGCTTCTTCTTTTCAAAGAATAATTAATTGGATGTTATATATAATAATTCTCCCCTGAAGTTTCAATCAAACACCCGTTGAAGGGAGAGAGAGATACAAAAAAAAATATATTAATATCAAAAGGATTTATCACAGTCAATCAAATAAGATCGTTTTTGAAGTAGCTTTCTTCATAAATGAGAATCAGAGTGTTCATCCATAAATCGATCTTCTCGATATTGTATTGTTTTGATAACTTGACTAAAAAAGGAGATAAGAGAGATTTTAGATGGATTATTGAGAGATAAATATAAATGAGGGACAATAATCATACCTAATAGTTTAAGAGAATCTTCAGTTTCATAATCAAATTCCTTAAAGAATCTCTTGACTGAAAATTCTTTTCTTGCTTCATCGTTAGTGACTTAGTTAAAAAACTAACAAAAAGATCATCAATTTGAGTTTCATTTGAATAACCCTTATGCTGAAGTTTACCTCAAGAAAATTGAATACTTTCAGTTATAGATCACTCATTCGCTTGAAATCCCTATAAACTGCATCTCTGTTCTCACTGTAGAACAGAAAATAACTGCAAGATATTCGAATATTTAAATAGCACTCATCGTAGCCGCCTTTCACAATCCTCAGAAATCAAAAATATCAAAAATAAACCTAAAACACACAAATAAGCTCCATATACTTACATAGGATCGTTTTCTTTGTAGAATTAATTCCAAGCTTTGATGTCTCTGGGCATAAGATTATGTAGAATATCGCATAGATTTCCAGTTCCCCAAAATGGATATGAAGAATGCTACTTTTAGTCTTAGGCAATATTATTTAGTTTTTGTTGTGTTGCTGAAACTAGCCGACCTAAGTTATAATCCTGAAGGCTTTTTTAGTTCTCAAGAGCTTAGATAACTTACTCAACAAGAGAATCCTAAAAAGAAAACAATGAATTTGTGAGGATAATATTGTTTCCAATAATAAAATAAATCTACCTGGCTGCAGTAAAAAGAGGGGAAGAAATGATAGTGGATGAAATAAAAACGGTTTTATTTAGCTACTAGACTTAGAGTATTGATCACATGTTCTCGATTTATCTTTGTTATTCTTCACAGAATTCAAAATAAAGTGAAATTTATGAGAATTATTGAGAAATTTTGATATCCAGCTAAGAAATGAAGAATCTTCTAAATGTTAAGAGAATCGTTTTTTTAAACAAAAATGAAGGGAATCAGAATTATACTTCCATATGTTTATCTTTTTATCAGACGAACTCCAGTTGCAGAAGAGAATATTGAATGCAGAAGATTGCCTTCTTTGGATTCGTTGCAAAGCATTTAAGGAAGGAATCTTATTACTTAGATCATACACCTTTTGGTAAAATCATAACTTTTTGGTTATTTTGAAGGTATTGCTAGGCTAACCTCAAGACGAAAGAGAGGATAATTTGATGAGGAAAGTAGAGTGGTTTCTGTTTTTTTGATTTCAAAATGATGGATAGTTCCGACTTCGCTGCGAGAAAATTCTCGCGAATTCAGAGAGATTCTTCTAATCTCTTCTGAAATACGTCTGTAAAGCATTTGTGAAAGTGATATGAGATTTCTTGATTAAATTGTGTTCCTATCCAGAAGGTTGTAATGCGATTTGAAGATTAAGCTTAAAGAAAAACATATTTTTTTGATTCCTGACCAAAAAGCAAATCTTTCAAATTTTAAAGGAACATGAAAGGTATCTGGGTTGAAAATAATCTGCAAATGTTTTTTTTAGGAAAGTTGTATTAAAAATATTTGTTGTTTTCCTTTTGACAAAGACCATATTTGGAAGAAACTAACTAAATTATGAAAAATAGAAGTAAAAAAAGAATGTGAATAATCTAAGTATGCAGCTTTTTGAAAGTGAATTGAATTTGAAGAAAATTTTGATTGGGTATTGCTTTTTAGAATTCAGTGCTGGAAAAATAATCTAAACCACCTTAACTTTCTGAAATTAAGCACCAACGAAAAAAAAAATCCTTTAATTTTACTTCGTCTTGGAAATAAAAAAGTCAAATTTAATTATTGAATTCAAAGTGAAAACAAGGAATGTGTTGCTTTTTGTAAATGAAAAAAGTCAAAATACCATGTCTTTGTGAAATTCGATAACAAACTACCAAAGTGCACATGATCGTTAAGACCCTCCAACGGAGTTCTTTAAAACTTCGAAATCGAAGTTTATATCTAAGAAATAATTAATTTGTGAGCAATTTATTCCCCCTGAAAATGAAAATACACCCGATTTGATGCGAATTTAATCGTTGGGACTGCTCAACAGAGCTCTCCCCAAGACAAATCGAAAGTTTAAGAGAATTTATTGAAGTTGAAAATAGCAGACATTTGTAAAATTGGGTTTGTTGAGATTTTGAGCTGCACGGAGTTGGAATTGGAAAAGAAGCTAATATCAAGGAGTTAAGATTATTCGGTAATTATCTGAATTCCTCGGAAACTATCCAATCAAATTGCGGGATTCTGGGGATCGAGGAAAATTATGAGATTTTTGTGATCTCGTTTGGGTTTTTTTCCCCTTCCAAAAATCTGCTTTCTCACTACAAAAATTCAGCGCATCAGATAAAAAATTCAAAAATAATAATTAATTAAAAAAGTAAAAACATCAAATCTTCTAAAAAAAAAAACACTCAAAAATCTTTAAAATGACTAAAGGATCCGTTGCTAAAACCACCAAGGCTGTCACCCCTAAGGCTAAGTCCGTTACCCCTAAGCCCGCTTAGACCAAGAAGGTCGTCGCCAAGGTTGCTAAGGCTGTCACCAAGAAGGTCGTTGCCAAGGCTGCCACCAAGAAAGTTGCCAGAAAGGCCGTCAAGAAGACCACCAAAAAGGTTGCCAAGAAGACTGTTAAGAAGACCTCCAAGTGAGTGATCTCATAGAGTGGTGTCTTGTTTGCCAGATAATTCTCTTGTAATCAACCATGAATGAGTTGCATCGAGGACTTCTCCTAAATTAATAATCAATGAAGCGCCCCTCAATCTGCAGCTAGTGATTGACTCTGCCTAACTCAAATTCGTCTTCATATTTCTAAATTTCATGTTGAGTATGAGCTTAATTATTTGACTCACCTTATTCTTCCTTTACTTCCTCTTTTATTATTCATTCCTATTCTTTCTCTCCACAGTTATTTGCGCTCTCTCTCTCACTCTCTTAATCTATATGTCTCCCAATTAACTTGTTGACTTCTACCCATAATTGTATCATCCTAATTTCTACATCCCCAACTGAAGTAAGCAAGTTATTCTTCTAATCCTAGGACTCAGCATTTCAGATTTAAGTTTTTTTTCAGGAAGAAGTAACAACCAATTGTTTTAGAATCTTATGAGACTCCTTAAACTTAAAGAATCATTCCTTAAATATGAAGATAATTCAACACTTTTTAAATCAGAAAGAAAAAGGATTACCCTAATAAAGATTGGAAGTAAATATTTTTTTGCGCTGATAAGCTAGAGAAATGAAATGACTTTTTAAACTGATTAATTGATTTTTCTAAATTTATGGAAGAAAGAGAGAGAGAGAAATTGTAAAAATCCTTTTGTTCTGCTGAAAATCAATCTTGAAATAAAATTCTGTTTTTCCTCTAAAATCTTGCTCTCTTCCCATATGCGCAAGAATAATTTGAGAGAACAGATAGAATTGAAGAAAAAACAAAAAGGAAAAAGATAAAAAAGAGAAAAGAAAAAAAGCTGTAGTTTTAATTAAATTTCCTTAAGTTTATTCCTTCATTAATCTCATCTCCAAAAAAAAGAGGAGAAAAGAAAATAATAAATTATTCCATCACACTCCCCAAATCAAAAATCCAAAAGGAACTATTTACCCTGCTCAGCCCCCTTTTTTAAAAATATAAACTAATAATCTGATTAGATTAGAGAATCCAGTTTTAATCCATTTCAGAATCAAATTGAATCCAATCTTGTAAACTATTTTTCACGTTCTGTTAAAATGCTCTTCCACACTATTTCATATCTCATTAAATAAAAAAAATACAGTTTACAAATGCTATTTATTTGCCGAGTTCATTGTTATTCAACACAATTTCAGTAAAGTTGTTTATGTTGTTAAAACAATTTATTTGAATAGAATTTATTTTTGGAATCTTAATCTTTCTTAATCATTCTGCCAAAGAAAATTTAGAACTACATAAACCCAAGTAACAAAGACACTGATGAGCTCATTGTAGCTTAACTTGGTTGGTTTTAGAGAAACACAATGAACCTATCCTTTAGCAAAAAAAAATTTGATTACATTCAACGAAAAAGAAACAAAATCAAAATTACTTAATTGCGTGAAGAAAATCAAATTATCTCACAAAGTTGCTTAAAACTACCTGTAAAAGGAAAGCAACTTCGTGATCGAATTCTTAGATTCGCTTCAGTAAAAAGTGTGAATATAAACTTGCTGTGAAACTCAAGAATAGAGCTAAGCAAGGCAATGCAAGCAAGTAAGTCATAACGCAAAGTGGCAATCAATCTTAAGTTGATTTAAAATAGTAAAACAGAAAAACTTCATGCTTCAAGATAAAGCTTTGACTTTATGAACGCAGAGCTAATAAAACATACTGAATAGAAATATCCTACTTCTTCTCCTTCTTTTACATAATTAGAGAAGGCATCTGATGACGAGAGTGAAAGCCCTTATTTATTACGTTGTAAAGATCGACATATTGAAAATAACGATATAGAAGATTTTGGAATGCAGAACCAAAATCAAAATGATGATGAAGGTAATAGATAAATTCAGGGAAAAGAGGTTAAAAAATATAAAATGGCTGCTAGAAATAGCATAAAACTTGCAGAAAATAATCTAAATTCTACTGCATAATCAACCTCGTCTACACTGTTTGCTACCAGTCCATTCTCTAATAATATGATAGCTAGCATTGTACTTAATGAAAAACTGGAATAAACAAATCTACTAGTTAATAATTCAATTATTCAATAAAGTTACTCCCTTTACAACAAGCAATAACCTCCCGAATAATAATAAAATATGCCTTAATGCATTATCAAGCGCTGCTCACTTAAAGTAAATTACTTATTGTTATTAGAAATTTAAAGCCATGTATGAATTAACAGTTTGTTTTTCTTTTAGCATAAACCTCCCCTTGGTGGTGGTTCTCCTTCAGAAGCTACAACAGGTTAAAATCAGTTGAATTAAGTTACATTTCCTACACGGTCACCTAAAATTAAATTAGAAGATTAAATCCTTTTTGAATTGTACAAATAGAATTAAGAACAATACTAAATTGAATCTTCATCTTCTTCATTGCCTCAGAAAATCCCTCTTACTTCTGATGAATCTATGATTGGCCTAGAAGAAGCAACACTCACTTGTAGATAATAAGATAATGATATTTAAGGATAGAATCTTCTGGTAATGTCTCCTTGTGGAAGTAGCTAATCTCAGCCTAGTCTTTGGACTAGATCTCTAACGAAATATACCAGTTAGCAGTAGCAGTACTAAGGCGATTCTCACTCAAACCTTATTGACAAAAATACTGTTTCTAATATTATTTTAAATCGAAGAAATAACTTCTAAAATTCACCAGTTTTTGCAAAAAACAACAAAGAACTGTTCCTTCGAAGTTTCTAAAACATAAACAAAATAATCTAGAATCCAAATCAAAAGGACATTAAAACGGAAGATGCATAAGAATCTGCTATTTTGTTGACTTGCATGCAAGAAACTAGCAATTACTATGCAGCCAATCTGTCTAATAGCAACCAGAAATTATTCGCTGTTCGAAAAATCAAGCCGAATGCTTCAATTAACTTTTCAGAAAAAAGCACTGATTTTTAGCAGACATCTAAAAGGTTTCTGAGCATCGATAAACTAAAAAAGAACACATCTTAACTAAGAGAAGGGAACACTCTCTAAGATTCAAATAATACCACTCCTTCAAATCGATTTTCTCTTTCTCATCTCAAACTTATTGAAAATTACCCAAATAAATAAGTCTCCTTTTAAAATAGATTTAGAAACACTTCAAGGGAAATCACTTCTCCTAGTAAAAATACATTTAGAAATACCCAGATATTAAGGAATCATACTTCGTAAGAAGAAAACAGTAACCTTTCTCAAATATTAATGATTCCTTTAAATAATTAAAATAATAAACAAACTATCTTTGGGATATCTAGTAGACCTATTATACCGACTCGTTTGCTAGGTTTTTCCCAATGAAAGTACTTCCATAATTGAAAGGTTAAATATGTAAAAATTTAATAAAATCTCCCTTTCTCGTTTTTATCCTTGGAAGAAAGTTTAACAACAAAAGTTGATTAAACAAGAAAAACTTACTACACATATTTTTGATATCAAATCAACCAATTTTTATGGATTTTTTTTCCCCAATATCACTCACTTATTTATTGTTCTCTTCCTCGCTCTTGCCTGATATTGTAATATTTTCAGAGATATTCCAAATAAAATGTCTCTAACTTAAAAATGATCCATATTCTCAGTAAGTCTGTGCTAAAATTTCTTCAGAGTTCAATATTTGTTTGCTCATCGAGATTAAGTAAATCTTTATTTTAAACAGCAGTTGTTTTAGTTGAACCAAATGTAGGAGGAGGAATAATTCCAGTTGGTTGAGTAATAATAGAATCACCAGTTATATATTTTGTTGTCTACACTTCCTTAGACGTTGGTTCATCACTAATCTTAATCGTTTCAATATCTGGTTCCTCATCTGGATTATCTTCTAATTCAAAAGTCAACTAATTATTTCTTGTTAACGATTAAAAGTTTTATGAATTCTGAGTCAATCCATTCCTGTCACGGTTGTTGTTTTCTTCACTGTGGTCTAAAAGAAAAAGACATATTTTACAGGAACCCTCAGGAAAACTACGATTATTTGTTTTATTGTATTTTGATTGTTTTTATGATAGAATTTAAACTTACCAAGTGAAGCGACTTAATGCGATGTTAAAGTAAGATGAATGCGATTAAAAATGGAATCTATTTTATTGCCAATTGATCCAGTTATATCATCTAATTTGTCATTCACATCATCTAAGTATTTATAGAACGAATCCTCAACCAGATCGTTGAGTTTAACTAATTTATCAACAGCCATTCCTGCAGCTTATTTGATGTTCAAATTATTATTTCCTGTTTCCCTATCGCTACCAGTGTTACTACTGCTAGGATTCCCATTTTAATTAATATTATCTTAAGCTCCTGAAAATGACCTCTACTGACCATATAAACCTTCACCATTCGCAATTCTATTTTCTGTTACCAAAAAAAAAATGAACATTTTACTTTATTCTTCATTTTCTCTCTACCTAAGAGTTTTCTCTTGAGTTGCTGTGACAGTACTTTTTCTTTACAGAGTAGATCCTTTTCGTTGAGCATTCGTAGAATATGCTTTGCCTTCTTTGAAACTGCTCAGATTGAAGAACAAAAATAATCAAATTTCCATTCATTGTTTTGTATGATTTGAGTAGCAAAAATCAGTTGGCATTTGTCCTTACGTATTGTTGCTTGCTCAGAAGATTCAGATATATTGATTCTTTGAACTTACTCAAACACATTCTTGTGATCTCGCAAATCATCTGCACAACCAGAGCATCCATATTTTAATAAATA
>Ga0302284_1000742_pt1 | contig 14815 bp, 9 predicted proteins | sample III_Fen_E2_1_FD_198760 | JGI IMG/M metagenome (GOLD analysis project Ga0302284, IMG submission 198760) | Peat permafrost microbial communities from Stordalen Mire near Abisko, Sweden - III_Fen_E2_1 | ecosystem: Environmental > Terrestrial > Soil > Wetlands > Permafrost | place: Sweden: Abisko...
TAGTAATTAATAAAAATCCACGACACAGCGCATATCATTTTATGTTGATTTCTCGTTCATTTATGTAATCTGCTGAATGCTTCTGCTGATACCTCGCCATTTATCGAGATCTTTGGAGGTTTATCCATTAAATCTAGTGTCTAAGTTGCTCAACTACTCGATTGATAATTATTCTTCCCACATTGTATCCAAGTCATAAATTGGGGCGCTAGTGTTCCCAGTATTAATAGAGTTCATGTTTGTTTTGATGGTTTGCTTTAAGAAGTTGTTTAGTTTTAAGATCTTGAATTCTTATTGTTTCTCCAAAGATAATCTGTTGTATTTTTGAAGAATATCACATTACAATTTATCAACATCAACAAAAAACACACTTTCAATATTGTTAAAAAATAAAAAGACTGTATATTTTTATCAACTTTCTGTTTGTTAAAAGTAATCTGCTTTCAAAGACATTATGGTGGGGCTAGAAATGCTGATATTTGATTCTAATTAAACAGTTCTTGTCGGAAAAAACATCAAACTTTCATGCCATTATTTAACTTAAATTACTATTCTACACAAATCATTTTCATTTGATTCCTCACAAAAACGATTGTTGAGTTGCTTGTACACAACTAAATACTTTCCATTGATATCAAACTAACATCTCTATCAGAATTACCTATTATCGGTGAATCTCTTCTCTTCAATATCTGAGTCTGACTTTGATCTCTCTCTATCTACTTTCCTTCCTTATTATCTCTAAAGTTGAATCCTTTGCTGCTTTTCTCTTTTTCTTAAAAAACGATTCTTTTTATTATTAATAAATAAGCGTATTTGCTCTTCCCCCCACACTGATGTGATATTTATTTCCTAATTAATCTTTATCTATCTATCTATCTATACTGTTCCTTTTTATCTTAAAGCATCTCCTTCTACTTTTTTATGGAGTCAACATACTCCTCATCATTTCTGTTCCTGATTTCGATTCTAATCATTTTGTCTTCGATTCTTCCCTTCTATAAGCCATGATAGTCATGCTTTATCGCCTTCAACAAAAAGTTCATTCATTTTTAGAAAAAAAATAAAAACAAAAATATTCTTAGAAAAGCAATATCTAAAATAATAAATTTGTGTTGTCTTTCAGTAGCAAGTTAGGCTCTTTTTTGTTATCAGCTGATAGTGAGCAAGGACCATAAATAAATATTAGTGATTCAACTAAAATAATATGATAATTTTGTTTATTAAATTAGCATTTTTAAAGTAGATTCCAACAAAAAAAACAAGCAGTTCTTGACTCTTTTTCATTTATTTGAGTATTTTCTCACAAGGCGTTCGTTAATTTTTTATTTTTTGATATTCCTCCACAAATTACACCAAATTTTTACGTGTTTTTCTTTGTGCCTTTTTTTTTCTTCTTTTTTTCATATTTTCCATTTAAAACAATAATACCTTAACATTCATTATTTTTTTGCTTTCCCTTTTCAAAAGAATCTAAAGATAAAAACCTTTTAAATATCATGCAGATTAGATAATTGATGGTATAGCTTTTTATTTCTTTTATCTTAGAACTTTGGGAGATCACTCCTTGAAGCTTTGTGATTTTCATGTTTAAACAATAGATCAAACAAGAAATAGAGGGACACAAAAAGCTGGAAAGAAGAATAATGTTTAGATCAAACGATTTCGCTTCCATAGAGTAGCTTGTTGGCTCTCTGCATGACTGAATCCTGATTTTTTATTATTGTTTTTGACAAAGAAAAATGAATAAAAAAGTGCTAAACTCCTAAAATTAAACTGCAAAAATAATATCTACCTTCTTGGGATCATAAGGCTTGTCTTTACTAGGGATTTCAAGAATAGTTGGGAGAATCTCTGTGTGGTTAACAATGATGTGTCTTAAGTACTTCTCAGCAATCTAAGCAAAAATCAAATGTTATTAATATATTTATTGCAAACCGAAATTTCTGAATAATTGTCATTTATTGTTTGCTCAGCTCAAACAAATTTAGAGCCGCATTATGCCTTAGCATTTAGGGAATGTTTATCTCAAAAATGGTTCTAATGAATTGAACAGATAAGCAGCATATTTGAAGAAAGAAAAACTTTAAAAATTTGCTTATTTTTTTCTTAGAATTCTTAAGATATTTTGGTGTATTACATGTTGATTAACAAGGATAACAGCGATGCTAGGGTTCTTGAGGAATCCACTGAAGGTATCTTCAATCAATTTATCCTTAGTATCTTGGAACGCATTTAAAAAGGGGTTTTTTAACTAAAACAAATGACTCAATATTGAGTATACCAGGCTCTACAACTAAGAAGTTTGATTCTCCCTTGATGCCTCTTTCACCAATACCAGTCAAAAGGAATCCAGTCACTGTGTCCTTCGTATTTCAATTATCAATGCTGTTATGTAAAATATGATTTTTTGCTAAGAAAATCCTTACAGTATCACCGATGACTGCGATGAGCTTATTTTAAGCTGAAATTGCTTTCTTGGACATGCCTTCTTCTGAATCCTAAATCTAAAATGTTTCTTTTTCTTATTGTTTCGCAAGTAAAGTTAATTAATATTGTACAGTCTCAACCTTTGTCCTTGACTTTATTAGAATTGATTGATTCCTTAATTTTATTCGTTGTCTTCCCGCATCTCAATAAACTTTATTCTTTAGTTATCTAGATTCTCCTGCGTTTTGCAAGAGAAAAATTGTGTTTTCTATCATATGAAGCATAATAAATAAAATCATTTTTGAAAAGGAAAAATCTTCCAATAAATGCATTCAAAATATCTCAAGAACATCTCAACTCAGACATTTCCTTCTAAACTTTTCTTCCTCCGAAGGAAAACACTCTCAATTCGATTTTCTCTTTGTACTATTGATATGTTCAGAAAGATTTAGATCCTGTGATAATCATAGAGAGAGAGAGAGGGGAGAGGAATCCAGAATGGCTTCTTGTTTTTTACGATAAAAAAACAAAGTGGGGTTTCCAAATAAAAACTCAAGAATAAAATAATAAATAATATCTCAAAAATAAAGATTGGAGAAAAAAGGGGTGAACTATTAAGAAAAAAAGAAAAAATGTATAAATACCTGTCAAATCTTCACAGAGTGACTCTTCACAGCAAGGTTGCACACAACTTCGCAGTCTTAGCCAAAGAACAGCCCGATAAGGGACCCTCTCAGGTATCATTTCACAGTTCGTGTTTTTCGATCCGGCCAGGAATTTTCAAGAAATTTCAGAATTTTTTCAGACAGACAAAGGGAGTTTGAAATATTTCACAAATAGGAATATGCGCACAAGCCATTGATATTTGCTTGCCGGATATATCTACTAAGCTATTCATATTAAAACATGAAGCTTATAGGATGCTGATAATAACTATGGGGGGTAGGCATAGAAACGATGAATTTAATGGGGGGACTACCCTGAAAATATTATACCCAATGCAATATAAAAATAATCACAAACTCTATTTGATTTTCTGTTTTGATGTGGACAAAACAACGCTGATTTAAAGCTGAAATGTTGTTGGTTGGCTGCGATAAGGGAAGAAATTGATTGATATTTATAATACTGATTTACATTTAAACCTAAACAATCATGCTGGCTTTATTTTTTAGCTCCAGTTTTAAAGAATTCATATTTCAGAGATTTCTAAACGGGTATTTCAGTGATGTTAATGATTGTTATTGTTAAAAATTAATAGGGATATCTCTCTGATAAATACACCATTATTGACCATACTTATGATGCAGTAGTAGTTGGTGCCGGTGGTGCTGGTCTTAGAGCCGCTTTTGGTCTCGTCGAGGAAGGTTTCAAGACTGCTTGCATTTCCAAATTGTTCCCAACTCGTTCTCACACAGTCGCTGCTCAAGGTGGTATCAATGCAGCCCTCGGAAACATGACTGAGGACGACTGGAGATGGCACTTCTTTGACACCGTCAAGGGTTCGGATTGGCTCGGTGATCAAGATGCCATCCATTACATGACCAAGGAAGCCCCAGCTGCAGTGCTCGAGCTTGAGTCATATGGTCTCCCATTCTCCCGTACTCCTGAAGGAAAGATCTATCAAAGAGCCTTCGGAGGACAGTCTCTTCATTTCGGCAAAGGTGCTTAGGTAAAGATTATTCGGAATTTATTAGTTAATTTTTTGGCAGAATAATTCTCAGTGTGAGATAGAAAGTGCTAGAAATTGTATTATTTTTAATTATCTTTTTCAGTAAAATTGATTTTAATTAATTTGTTGTTGTCTTTGTTTACCTTCCTCAGGCCAGAAGAACTGCTTGCGCTGCTGATAGAACTGGACATGCAATGTTACATACTTTATTCGGAAGATCTCTTGGATACAACTGCAATTTCTTCATTGAATACTATGTCCTCGATCTGATTATGGACGAGGAAGGTGCCTGCAGAGGTGTTATCTGCATGTCAATTGCTGATGGTACCATTCACAGAATTAGAGCTCACTACACTGTTCTCGCAGCTGGTGGATACGGAAGAGCTTATCTTTCATGCACTGCCGCACATACTTGCACTGGTGATGGTCTCGGTGTTGTCACTAGAGCTGGTCTCCCCATTGAAGATCCTGAATTCGTGTAGTTCCATCCTACTGGTATTTACGGCTCTGGTTGCCTCATGACTGAAGGTTGCAGAGGAGAAGGTGGTAAACTTATCAATGCTAACGGTGAAGCTTTCATGGAAAGATACGCTCCCACTGCTAAGGATCTCGCTTCTAGAGATGTCGTCTCAAGAGCCATGACTGTCGAAATCATTGAAGGCAGAGGTGTTGGACCCAAGAAGGTAAACAAACAATCAGACAATCATATTAGATTTTAGAATTCTATTGGTTTTACTGATAACTAATGATCTTTTTTGCCTTTTTTAGGATCACATTTTCTTGTAATTATCTCACTTATCTCCAGAGACCCTCCACTAGAGACTCCCTGGTATTTCTGAGACTGCAAGAATCTTCGCTGGTGTCGATGTTACCAAAGAACCTGCTCCAGTCGTACCCACAGTCCATTACAACATGGGTGGTGTCCCAACTAACTACAAGACTCAAGTTCTTGACTAAGATAAAAACGGTAACGATAAGATCGTCCCTGGTTTACTCGCTGCTGGTGAGAATGCTTGCGCTTCTGTCCACGGAGCTAACAGACTTGGTGCTAACTCTCTCCTCGATATCGTCGTCTTCGGTAGAGCTGCTGCTAAGACCGTCAAGGCACACCTTAAACCTGGTACCCCTCATAAGGATCTCCCCAAGGATGCTGGTCAAAAGGCTCTCGCAAGACTTGACAGATTGAGACACGCTAACGGATCTTACACAACTCATCACGTCAGAACTGCCATGCAAGAGACCATGCAACGTCACGCAGCTGTTTTCAGAATTGAGAAACTTATGGCTGAAGGTGTCTAGAAACTTGAAGGTATCTACGAGCAATCACACCATCTTAAGACTTTCGACAGAGGTCTCGTCTGGAACACCGATCTCATGGAGACCCTCGAATTGGAGAATCTTCTAGGTAATCATATTACAATTTACTCTTGTTTTTATTATAAAAATACCTATTTTTTTATTTCCAGTGTGTGCCAAGCAGACATTGCTCGCTGCTCTCCTCAGAAAGGAATCCAGAGGTGCTCACGCCAGAGACGATTTCCCTGTAAAAACAAACTTTTTTACTTCCATATTTTCCCTTTATTAACATTTTCATTTCCCTAATCACAGAAAAGAAACGATGTCGAATGGATGAAACACACCTTAACAAGAATTCCTGATGTGCAAACTGGAAAGGTCGATGTCACCTACAGAAAGGTCATTAACACTCCACTCAGCAAGGAAGTCGATGCCGTTCCTCCCTTCGAGAGACATTACTGAACAAAACAATCCTCACAAAGCAAAAAAAAAAGAAATTAATCAAATAATTTCTTAACTTTGCCAGAGGAAACGAAGGAACAAAAAGGACAATTGTAAAATCAAAAAAGGATTGCAGCGAAATAGTGACTTGTTTTTACATAAAAAATAAGCCTAAGCTTTCAATTTACTGTTTTGTTAAGGCATTAGTTTCTTGTTATTTACGTCTTGTTCCATTCCTTTACTCCACATACACCCTTATTTCCTTCCATTTATCAATCCTATTTTTCTTAATTTTTTCTCTCGCTCTTTTTATGATTTTAAAAAATAAAGACTAACAAACATAAACTACACACAAAGATCACATATCTCAAACACAGATTTCTGCAAAACCATTGTCTTTCGATCTTTCACTATTTCGAGTTTTAATCCACAACAGATATACTTAGTTTCCCTGGCTTCTTGATAGACAACTTTATTCTTGATTGTTTCTTTTTTCAAATATTCATAATAGAATCGGTATATTTCCAAACACCAAAGAGATAAAGCAATCGAACCATCAAGAAATCTCTTGCCATAGTGATCGATGCTTCTATCACATTAAGATGAGAGCCTAATGTGAAGAAAAATAGAAAAAATTATCAAAGATAAGAAAAAGTTAAAAGTTTCTTAAAATTACAATAAATAATCTTCTTACCATCGATTTCTTGCCAATTAACAGGGACTTCAGCCGCAGGCATCTTGAAGTGATTACCAACCATGAGAATTTCAACATCAAATGCCCACCTTTCGAGATGTTGAACTTTAAACAAGATATCACTTGATTTCTTTGTAAATATCTTAAATCCACATTAAGTGTCCTATTAGGATAGCAAGAAAAAAGGAAATTAGCATATTAAAGATAAGGAATTTAAGATTTTTTTATCATCTCTCTCTCTATTGCTATTTCATAGTCTTGTATTCTTTTTCTTACCTTCAATTTGACTCCACACATCGTTTAGACAATAAAATTGGAGACAAATGAGAGGATCTTTCTGTAGAATTTTCTTTCAGATTTGGTGGTTTCATCCAAATGAGCTCTAGATCCTACTGCTATTCCCATCTCTGACTTCTCAATTTCCTTCAGCTTTTTCAAATCAAAATCAGATATGAATCCATCTATCTATCAATTTATTTTTTCTTTCTCTCTCTTTTTCAGTTACTGAAGACAATAATTTCACTTACGATATTTCCTAAAAATTTTAAAACTTCCCCATTTTTTACCTTCTAAAAGACTTTATCAAAGCAATAGATATCAGTAGCTCCATCAGCATCTACAAAAAGAGTGTATTGTCCTCGTGCTAATAGCATTCCCTGTGAAATTTCAGATTAAAAATCATATAAATAGCTAGAACATAAGTTCATTTGTTTTTGAATTACTGTTCTAACTGCACCTCCTTTTCCAAGATTATGTGAATATTCCACAATCTTTAGATCTATCGGTTTGCCTTCAAAAGTGAAGAATTACTTTGCAACTTCGGATCTGTTTAGTGTTAAAAATAGAGTTACAAGAGTAGTAACAGAGACATAATTCAATTCTCTTACGTTTTATCCTTAGAGCAATCGTTGACGACGATAACTTCATAACTTTTGCCTTTGAATCCATCGTAATTCTCGAAGAACTTCATGTGAAAATAATAAAAATATTAGAATTGTTATTCTCATTGTATTTATTTCTAAATCTAAAGAAATAATCTAAATAATAGTAATTTGAGTATTTCTGACTTTCAAATGCTCTTTTAGCATCGTTGCTATTCTCGCCTCTTCGTTGTATGCAGGAATGATCATCGAGAAATAGCAACTCTTGGTGGATTGTTTGATGTACCCTTCGTAATCGTAAGTCTTGGTTGAAGTATGCACTATTGTATTTCTTTAAAGTTTTTAGTTAAACTCTCCAAACATAAACATGTCAAATAGATATTTTACTTAATGCTTTAGCGAGTTTTAGTCTACTTCTTCCATGTAAAGTAAGGAGAAAATACAAACCGAAGTCCTGCAATCTATCAAATAAATATCCCAAAATCAGCTGATATTTTCTCTGAATTTCAGCAATAAAAAAGCATGTTTCGTCCTTACAACTGCAATAACGAATATAGTTTGCAGTAATAACACACCACTTATCATTACGTGGAGAGATTTAGCGTCTTTTTGTTTTTTTCTTGATAAAAAACTACAGTATTATTTTTTTTAATTAAGATATTTTGTTAGCATTCCCATCTGAGAAAAACCATTAGAATTGAAGGATACCATTGAGTTCCTGACCTAGATTGAATCAGGGAAGGATATGAGTAAAAGTATTTCATAATTGACTGCTGGGTAGCTGATGTGATTAATTTCTGCTAGGTTAAGTAAGATATTTGTTTCTTTGAAATTAATAAAAAATTTTTTGAGAGAAAAATGAATAAATATTTAAAATGCAAGGAATCATGTCGTTTTAATAACAATCTAAATGATCTTAGAATGAAAGAGAGATAAAATATCTTACAAGAAGAAAAAAAATCAAAATAACAGTAAAAATACTCATTTTTTGTTTAAGAAAGCTCATAATATTCTTGAGAAATACTCATTCTAGCTTGTCAAGGCTCATTTAAGAAGAGTTGGTCTTCTAATGGAAAGTTATAATGGGATTCAGCTTTTTTGAGTCTCTTTGAAGGGAATCCTAAGGATTAGTGTCAGCGTAGTGTTCCTTAAGATTTTTGATTTCTACAAAGAATCAAAAAAATGTTTAGTTTTTTTGTTGGAAAAAATAAGGGTGTTAAAGGGTAAAGAGAACTAAAGGAAGGTTATTATCGTTACATGAATATTTCTGCTCGATAAATTAGTTCATCTCAGCAAGGTGGTTTTGTGTGTCTTAGATGTTTTCTTGTTGTTGCTGCTTGGACAATACAGCGACTTGATTGAGAGTTATGACTTCTTAAGAGAGGGAAGAAATGGTTTTCATTAGATTCTTGCTTAGTGTATAAGCTAATTGAGATTTCTATTCTGTCTTTTAGTTGATCAGCATCTCAGTTTTATTCACTTCGTTCTTCAATGTGTTGATGATATCCAAGTATGCTGTAGGGAAAAAGTTGAAGGAAGGAAATAAATTAAAAATAGAAGTTAATTTGAAGTTTACTTTAGTTGAAAACAACAACATCTTATTCTGAGTTTTTGACTATTTTTGCTTCGTAGGAAGTCTTGTATGAGTAGCTGTCAAAGATCACAAACAAATTGTCATAATCTACACAGAAAAAGACTGATTTTATGTGATTCTTTCTTCAAAATATTTTAATTGTTTACTTCCTCCAAGCGATGAAGCATTTTATTTGAGTTTTTTCGAGAAGTCTTCTATCTAAGAATTCATTTAACTATTGTTTTTCTTTCTTTTTGAGATGCTATTCCTTCCAAATTTTGAATGCGAATGCTTATTTCTTTTATCTATCATGCTGATCTAGTGTAAATCCAGTTAAGAACAACTTTCTTTCATCTTTTAGCTTGGTGTGCTCGAATTCTTCAGTTAGATCCTTGTAGAGATTGTCTCTGTCACTCATTAGAATATCAAATTGCTGCTTGCAATCGCCATCATAGTAGTTGAAACTCTCCGCTTTGGCTTCGATTTTCTTTGTAAAAAATGCCTTCACTTTTTCCACATTCTCCTTGCGCAAGACCTCTAAAAACTCACGAAACTCAGATAAATCCCTCTCGCTTATTCTAATTTTTACAAAAAAGGAATTGTTTTTCAAGAAGGTATCAAAAGATCAAACCAAATAGATTCATTCATTCATATCAGCAACATATCTTACCTATCCGTATGTGAGGCAATATTTTCTTCAAAAGTGTAGTACAACTCCCCAAATGTTTCTTTCATTTCAGTTATCTGAGAAGCTAGAACACGCTGGTCAAACCTCTTTAGTTCTGGTTCTTCACTTTCAGCCATGGTTTCTCTAAATAAATACTAAGATTATTTTTATTTTTTTACTGTGCTGCTTTGGATACAATATTTTTTTTGATTTATTTGAATTCGCTGTCCACAAAATAATTAATAAATAAACAAATACAAAATCAAAAAAAGATAATAAGCAAATCAGCTTCTGTTTTATTTATTGTCTCCTCAAGATCTCTCACTCATCATGCATTCATCGAATCTATTATTTAAATTCTAATATTGATTATTTTTAGATTGAATCGATATTTAAACTTAACTCCAACGCAAGGACAAAAATTTCAATTTATCTTGAAATTATTCTCTGAGATAAGTGATGAATTAACAGTTTCACAGTTGTGAAGAAGTATTTTAAAAAACAAGGCTTCTAAAAATAAGAAATCAATCATAACTGAGAATAAAAGTATTATTTTATTTTATTTATGTGAAGATGTTCTTGTGGAAAGATAAATAATTACTTTGACGTACAATCTAGCTTTCTTTAATTGGATCGAGTTCAATAACAGAAAGATTTAAGCTTAGGAAGATTTGAATCAAAATATATTTTTAAACCGAGAATATTTCCTGTAATTTAAATGTTTTACTTGAACTTCTTTGCTAATTAGTATCTTTTTCTGGATAAAAGATGAAAAAAACATTATCTTAAAATTGTTTCATTATGGTTCTTGTTTGTTTTAAAATGTTCGAGTCAATTATTTGTATTTATTTTCGAAAAAATAATCATATTATTTGGCAAAACACTTAGGTGAGTTAGAATTTTAATTCTCTTTACAACATATTTTTTAGGGAATGGGGATATTTATGTGTAGGCTGTGTTTCTCTTGTTTTATTTATATTTTTCTTATTGTTTCTCAGCTATTAACAAACTCGAAGTTCTCATACTCAACATTAATAAGCTGAAGGATATCAAAGGGATCTAAGATTGCCCGAAACTTAGAGAGCTGAGCATTGAAGAAAATGAAATTAGTGATTTCAGAGATTTAAAGAATCTCCCCTCACTAAAATCTCTAAGTTTAAGAAAGAACGCTATTAAAAGAGTGCGTACACCCATCCCAGCGTTGACTTCTCTGTATCACTTGAGTCTCGCTGAGAATCTCATCGAAGATTTCAAGGAAGTCGTCAAGATAGGAAAATTAAAAAATATTTTCTCCTTCAATTTTTCTGGCAATCCATGCTGCGATTCCGTTGGTAATGCGAAGATTGAAATGCTCGTTAATCTAGATTACTTTGAGAAACTAAATGATGAAGATGTTACAGCTGAAGATTTAGCAGAAAGAGCTAATACGATTAATGAAAGAGAAGAAGCCAAACGAGTAGCTGAAGAAGAAGCAAGAGCATAAGCAGAAGAAGCTAGAATTGCTGAAGAAGCTAGATTAGCTGAAGAAGCGGCGATAAAATAAGCTGCTGATGAAGAAGCTGCAAAACTAGCAGCTGAAGAAGCAGCTATTAAATAAGCTGCAGATGAAGAGCTCGCAAAACAAGCTGCAGCAGCTGAAGCAGAATAAGCTGAATAACCTAAACATGAAGGAGAAGAAGGAGAGAAACATTAAGCTGAAGCTGAAGCAGCAGAATCTCCTCCAAGTGAATGATGAAGCAGAAGTATTCATAACAAGAATGAAGGAGAATAATTATTCAAGAATAAACTATTTATATATTATTTAGTTTTGTAGAATAACATACCTCGTAAATGCTGAAAAAGAGAAAGAAAACCAGTTGAATTAATTGTTTATTTCAAAAAGAAAGTGTCAAAGAATTGAAAAATAATAAATTTATGTGCAAAAAAACAGATACCAAATGTCCAAGATATATCCAAGAAAACCAGTCAAGAGAAGAACATTTAATGAGGATTTGAAATTTATTCTTTCATAACTTTGACAGACTTTGAAGATTAAATTTTTTTAAATACTTCGTCTCCCTTGGAAAAGAATTGCTAAGAAAGTTAAAACATAATTTAAATTTGAATGTAGGATCAAATGGTGTTGGCAATAATTGAGATTAGATTTTGGGTTTAGAGGTGAATTCCCAAAACAAAGGAAAAACGATAATCTTGAAAAAAACCTTAAAAACTAGGAAAATTCATCACGAGAATGCTCAATGTTCTCACCATGCAAATTAAACAAAAGAAATAAAAAACGGGATTAACCTCTAGCTGGTAATGTTGAGGAACTGTTTTTAATCGAAATATGAGTTTTATTTAAGATATTGTTGAGTTATCTGGTATTAAAACAACCACTAGATGAATGTGAGTCATTTTCGGAAAAACTTTAAAAAGAATAACATACAAAAATATTTAATATAATCATGAAAGAATGTGTCTGATTTATGATTTTAAATTGATTAGGCGGATATTTTAGTAGTGCTTTAAGTGCACATATTCTTGCAACCTAATTGAGCGGATGAATTACAAGATTTATTTAGTCAAAGAGAAAGTCTGATCAAGTATAAAAAAGGATGTGGTAGGAAACACCAACTAAAGGTAAATAATTAAATACTTTTTTAGATAATAAATTGATGGAAAAAACAGAGAATCCATCTGCAAAATAAGCAACTCCTAAAGGTTCCGAGCTTATGAAAACTAAGAAAATCATAAAAAGAAAACAAGAAAGCACTACTAAAACGACTGAAAAGGCCGACTTGAGTACCAATGACGAGCTCTCTGTAGAGTCCATGTCCTAATCAAAATAAAACAATTTCTATTATGTACTTGATGAAGATACTAAGAAATCCCCTAATTCCTTTGCCGTACGTTAATGGAAGTAGAAGTTAAATCGAGAGGATAAAACTACAGGTAAGTTTTCCGAAGCTGAAATCTAAATACTCAAGGAAGCCCTTTGCAAATACGTTTTCGAAAGAAATCTTGGCTAACAAGGTCTTCTTTATCTTGTTTCTGAGAGAAAAAGTTAAATAACCCATGGTGCTTGGCCTGAAATATCCTAATGTCTTCCATTACGTTCAGTTCAAAGTTGCCATGCATTTTGCAGAAGATATTTCAATCCAAGAAATTATGGAGGAAAATGGACTAAGTAAGAAACTGCATTTCTAATTTAACTTGTCAAAGAACACGGTAGAAAATGGGAGAAAATAGGTGAAATATTGTAAAGAACAGATATGAATTGCCGAGATAAATTCAAGTCAATCAGCAAAGAAAAATCAATTGACTAAAGTAAATTTTGGACAGTCTAAGAATTGGCTAAGCTCGTGAAAGCAATTCAAAAAGCAACAGGCGTTAAGTTAATAACAAATAGAAAAGGTATGTGGTAAGCAATAAAGATTAAAGGCGACAAATTAAACGAAACATCTTTTTAATTATTTTCAAAGTAATAACGAATCTGGACAGTAAGCTAACATGATCCGAATTTGAAATTTATTGTTTCCTACATAGACTTAGAAGGGCTAAATAAAATAAAGAAAGAATTTATTCCTTGGCGAATTGTACATAAGAGAATAACAACTAAATCGAAAGATGAATGTAGGGATAAATGGAAATAATAAATTGTGAAATTAGCTCTTGAAATGAAAGAGAATTCAGATACAGATTAGGAAGAGGAAGATGATAGTCAAGGAGAAGATTCAGAGTCTATTATTGATTTAGAGAAAGATGATGATGAAGGTGAAACAATGAATCTACATAAAACGAAAAAGAATTCCCTCAGAAAAAGTGAAACTTCAAATTCAAGTGCAAGTGAAGAAATTCTCAGAATGCTTAGTTTTCACGCATTTTAATACAGACAAAGGAATTAAAAAAAGGATGAGCCTTGCGAAAGTAATGCTGGTAAACTACTTTCATTTTATAAAGCTAACTATTCATTTACTGGATCGTCCAGCTATGGAGAAGATAAACCATTTATTATTCAAAAATATGAATGAAATAATGAGAAAAAAAACGAAAAAGTCTGTCATTTTGTGAAGTATTTTTATCTCTGTCAATATCTCTTTTTCTTTGTAAACAATATCAAGAGTTTAGCAATCTTTCTTTCTTTGTTTTTTTAATTGCTTTTTCATCCATTACTTTCTCAAACAATAACTCATCTTTTTTGATTATCCTTATGGAATCTTCTTTTTTGATCCCTGATTAACTTTCAATTTAATTCAGAAATCTACAATTTTTAGAAATCCAAACAATACCAAAAACACAAGCAACTACTACAGCGATACAGAAGAATCTGAGTATTTTAGACGTAAAATGAATGGACGGTTTATGAAAGCTAAGCAGAACTAAGATGCGATAAAGTAATCTGAGTTAGAAGAGATGCTAGATCATCAAAGTTTACTTTCTGCTCGATACTAAATTAACTCAAAGAATCTTCTCAATGAAGGCTTCAGCAACATTGCAAAATTCATTGCTTTCTCGAGTGCAGCACTGTTCACCCGAAACACTGTCCTTTAGAATTTTGTAAAGGATGAAAGGAGCAAGAAATCCTACATAAAACAAACAGCAAATTACAAATGAATATAGATCTAAAAAAACAACACATTTTTATAAGTTTTCCATTAGAATTCTTATTAGGTTTTTTATTTTCGCTCTTCCTTGTTAGGTTTATCGCTAAAAATATGAGAAATATGCTTATTACATCTACCAATATGAGAAAGTGCAATTGCATTCAAAACTAATCCAATCCTCCTCTCATTGGCAGCTATATCTCTTACCTTTTCTCTCTTATTTTTCAATTGATCTAGCCATCAAATATGCCCTCTCCTCTACCGAAGAACTCATTCCTTACAATAAACTTCCAGATCTAACCTTCCCTGCATTAGAAAATACTTTAAAATCACTAAATCTCGCTCTGTGCTCTGCAATTTTCAGTAAATTAATAGATTATGCATACATCATGAGACATTTCGATATGACAACAACCAAAATCAAGAAATCTATTGATTTATGAACCTTCTTTTTGTTTGTTTTGAATTAATAGTTAGCCCTTCCATGCGAGTAATAGGTAGTGCATTTGTCTTAGGCTAATCAATATTTGCCATAAATTCCCTTGTATAAACTCAAGTCAGCACATACTTCTGACTCT
>Ga0302284_1000745_pt1 | contig 14778 bp, 10 predicted proteins | sample III_Fen_E2_1_FD_198760 | JGI IMG/M metagenome (GOLD analysis project Ga0302284, IMG submission 198760) | Peat permafrost microbial communities from Stordalen Mire near Abisko, Sweden - III_Fen_E2_1 | ecosystem: Environmental > Terrestrial > Soil > Wetlands > Permafrost | place: Sweden: Abisko...
AGAATGAGTGAAACGGAGAAAGAGGTAAGATAAAATACAATTAATATAATTTTGGAAAATAATTTCTTTTTCATTTTATGAACAAAAATAGATTGTTACAAGCTTAATAATCGAAGGTTTCAACGATTGTGCTACATAAGCTGGTACTTTTGTACTTGGTGGTCAGACGATATTCAATCCTAGTCCAATCATAGGAGGAGTTGGTATTGCTGCAGTTTCAAAAAATGAATTCCTCATGCCAAACAATGCAGTCATTGGAGATTCAGTGATTCTCACAAAACCATTAGGTGCGCAGTTAGCAGTTAATTCAATGTAATGGGTTACTAGTTTCCCTGAAAAATATGCCAAAATATCACACATTCTCACGAAAGAATAAGTTACAACTGCATTTAACAAAGCTCAAATGGAAATGGGCACTTTAAGTTTGTTTGGAGCTCATTTGATGAAGAAGTATCACGCGCATGCCGCAACTGATGTAACAGGGTTTGGAATAAAGGGCCACTCTTAATTCTTAGCTAGTGTGCAGAAGGAGAAAGTCGATATTGTGATCGATAACTTGCCAGTTATCAAGAACATGGCTAAGATCGATAACATTGTTGCGAACTACAAATTCACTCAAGGACTAAGTGCAGAGACTAGTGGTGGACTCTTGGTATGTCTTCCCAAACAAGCTGCTAGTGATTTCATCAAAGAAATGCATGATAATGGTCTAGAGAGTAACTTCGTTGGAACTGTAGTAAAAGGATCAAACAATTCAGTAGTTGTTGAAAATGCATCTATCGAAGAGATTGCTTGAAGAATATGAAAGTTCATAGAATAAGTAGTTAAGTTATGATTAAGGAGGGAAAGTATCCAAAATCGTAAATAGATTCGTAATATTAACTCAAAAGTATTTTCATGTTATCATCAAGGTTGGCTTGCATATGAATAGAAAATTCTAAGATTATCTTCTTATTGGTTAATTATTCAACTTTTTTAAGGTTTTTAATTTGAGATGATGTTGTTTGGAAAAATCTATTTTTTTTTTACAATTAAAAAGCAAAAATACTACAATTTGCCACAAGAAGAGTTTTTATTTCAATTTTCAGTTCTGCGTTTTGACTGAGGAGCTTTCCACCATGACTTTAATCTTTCCTCTGGGCAGATTCTTTGCTTTTTAGATCTTTATTGATTTAGGTGAGATGATTTAAAAGAACTCCCCATCAACTTAGAAGTATGTGCGAATGGGTGCCTTATTCTCATCTTCTTGCTTGAATTTCAGAATAAATGGTCCAGCTCCTTGACATACTCTGTTGGCATTTCCACTGAGGAATCTCTCCGATGCCATTGATGAGATCGAGTAAAATGAAATAAATTCTAACTTTCCATCACCGAATTTCTATTCCTCAAATTAATCTTTCACTTTTTATTTATTCCCTTTTTCCAGGGCCATTTTGTTTCTGCAGTTTTTCCACATATCATTGACACCTCCAGAATAACTATTGATGTTCAGAAGCAGCAGATTCACAGGCTCACCTTTTAGATACACCTTCTCAAGATCAATCTCTAACAAAAGAAGAAAAGATTATTTAAAAAAGGCCTTTTTTCTAAAAAAGTTATTCATTTTGATGGCTGATACTAATTCCAAATTATATCTTTGTTTAATACCTGTAGCTTTCCCTTGAGCTGGCTTGTTGCTCTTAGTTTTAAATTGCGATACTAGCTTGTTTTCACCGTCTTCAATGTTGATATCGAAATTCGATACCTACATCAAATGAAAAGATTCAATTCAAAATTACTCATAAAACATATTCTACCATAACGCAATCATCCCTTTGTACTTTTGAAAATTAAGCAAAATTATTATTTGCATTACATCATTGTTAGCCACATCTTATTGATGCAAAACATCCAAACTATCGATAACAGTATTCATCTTCGAAGTCTTGAGGAACATTTTCTTGAATCCTTCCCAGCAATAAACACATTTATTTCCAAGTGCACTTTGTGTTCTATTTCTATCGAATCCTAATCCAATTCTGGCATCAACTCCCACACTCATGTAATTGCTCATTTGTTTCTTATAAACGCTCACATTTTCGTCTACTCCTTGTTCGTTTTTCTTTTTGAGCACCGTCTTCTCGAGTACTTACTTTCCATTCTTCTAAACCTTTTCTATCCGCTTTATCACCCCTTCCTAACAAAGCAAATGCAACATACCATTTTTCATAAATTTCCTATTTATTTTTTTCTGCATGTGTTGTTACTTTGAAAGTTTCAACTTTGATGTCCCAGATATCAAACTCTTCGATGATAGAGTAGATCCATTTGAGTATCATATTCTTGAAGATCTAAAGATTGGTTCCAAGCAAGTTTCCTGAAGTCACACCACCACCCCAACCTTATTTTTAGTGCATAGTTAAAAAAAGGAAAATTGATTATTTTACTTCTTAAATGAATTGTTTACCTAAAACTCTAGCGAAATCATTTCCAGTACCAAATGGTACAATTCCAATAGGGCAAGATTCAATATTCACTTAATGATTTGCCATTTCCTAAACTACCCACATGACAGTTCCATCTCCTCCACAGACAATAGCTCTGGTATTTGATTACTCTAGTAAACATATTAATCAAAAGCCCGATTATTTTTGGAGTCAATCGTTTTAAAAATAAGCATTGCTGGTTGTTTGTTAGTTATGTTTACTTTTATCTTATTCCTGTTTGAGATTGCGGAATCCTTTTTCTCTTTGTTCAGCTTTTTTCAGGTTGTAGATATAAACATCCACATCGAATTTCTTAATCTTTTCCTTATCAGTCTCCTTAGATTCCCTGCCAATTTGGAAATTCATCATTTCTGTCTAATAATTATTTAAACAAACATTATGTTTTTAGGAGAATTGCAGCATAAAAGGAAAGGAAACAAGTAACAAGCTTTTAATGAAACTTCCATCTTACCTCAAGATTTGTGTAGGTTGATGCTAGATTTCCACCACTTTCTGGATTTACGAACATGAAGAATGCAAATTTAGAGCTCTTATCAACTCCTCTTCCTTAAAGCTCATTTTAGACTATTTTGGATAATATTTAAACAAATCAAATAAATATCTATTGCTACTTTCTAATCCATTTATTATTTGGATTTCCCTGCTTATCCAGGTGGTTAAGTCACTTCAATCATCTAACTATCCATGAAAGAAAAAAAACAAATCTTGATTTTACTTTGAATGGTGATATTCTTGTCTTGCACAGCTTGAATTGGATCGTCGCCTGTTTAAACCAAGTTTATCAATCAAAAAACACAGCAAAAAAAAAATGTTCTAAATTTTACTCCTATTAATATGCACACACAACAAATAAACATTTCCCTCCCTTATGATCTTAATCTTTGCTCAAGTTACTCATTGTTTCCTAGCTAGTTCTGCTGCTTCGATCAACGATAGTTAATAATAATTATTGTTTTAGAACTTTACTCTTGTTCTTCTTTGGTTGTTATCTTATTTGATAAATTTATTTGGCTTTTTTTTCTCTTGATAATTAGTTTTTCTTTTTTTTAAACAAAAAGAAAGGATTTAAACTTTTTGTATTTTTTAAGTTTCCAAAAATCCATCATTCTGTTTTTACACGATAAAAGTGTAAGTTACTTGATTTTCAAGATTAGCAGTTATCAAACTGGAGAATTGGATATTTGTTGTTGTGATTGGGCTTATTTAGAAATAAATATGATGTCAAAATCTGGTTTGGCTAAACCATTTTGAGATTTAAAAAAATAAAAAATGTTAATACATTAAGATAAAATCAAGTTTATTTATGTTCCAAAAAGCTAAAATCTAAAAATAATCTTTATGATTGCTAAGTTTTCTTTGATAAGCGAAAATTAAAGATTAATTTATGTGAAGTAGTTTGTCTAATCTTTTCTGTAAATAAGACAATATTTTTGATTTTTATGGAAGCTAAAAACACAAAGCAGATAACTGATTTACCCAGCCCGGTGAATTTGAAATCACTAAAAATATTCTGTATTAGAGACAAAAAAAATCAGGAAAGATTTGAGATAAATGGAGACACAACAAAAATAAAACAAATTTGTGACAGTTCTTTAGGAAGAGCTTCAAAAGCGCATTGTCGAGACAATAAAAAATGATCCCTCCATTCTACAAGATAATGTAAGTGGGGGAATTTTTAAATAAAACTACAAAAATAAAAAAAGTTTAACTCATATTATTATTATTCTTTATTTTCGATAGATCTCATCTCTTGGAAGCATTAAAGTGCCTGCAGATGAACTCATAAAAGGACATAAGGTAGAATTTCAATTTAGCAAATGAGAGATAAAACTTTATCTTGAGATAATTTAAGTATTTCTGTAGGCTGAGTTGATTTATTGTTTCTCAATTATTTTATCCAAAAAAAAGGTGAAAAAAATAGAAGATTTACGCTCATTAGACGATTTACTTGCCTGGGATGGTCAGCTAGTCGAGCTAACATATATGATCCAAAGCATGTTTGACCCTGAGCTCTATGCTGTCGCAGCTGTAGACACTAATCTTCTCTCTTAGGAGAATAAAAGTGAGACTCAAAATATTGCAGAAGTGTTCAAATACCACGAGACACTGACATTCCCTCCAAGTCTCGGCGATCACAACGAAGAAGAATTCAATGAAAGTGTAGTGACTTCCTTAGCAGATCGTTCTATTTTCTATGCTATCCCTATCCCAAGCAGTTCGAAATGGTGGGAAAATAAATCAAAACAAGTTGAAATTGCCGAAAAAATTGAGGAAGAAAGTGATGGACAAATATCAAAAGGAGATCTCACTAAATGGAGTGTCACGTATAAGAATTTGCATATTTCAAGTGCTAGCGATGTAGATTCATATGGAGGTGAATTATAGAGACTCGGCGTGTTTAACTGCGAATCTTCAAAAGAACGACAGTCTTTCCCTTGTATCCTCAAGTACTACACGGAGAATGATAAATAAACTCCGAAGCTCAACTAGATTGTTAAAGTCATCGGTGTTCTAAGCTTTTCGCATCCTCATAAGGCAGAAGAATAAGTCGATGGAGATGAACCCTTTGATGCCTCATATCAACACTACTATCCTGAAAAGCTTATCCCAAGAATACATGTGCTTTCTAGCAAATATCTTACCTACGAAGACATCTACTAAAATGCTTATACTCAGTTACCAAGTTTCCCATAATTCACTGCGGAGAATACAAGGGAATTACTATTAAATTCCCTCTCAAAGGTTCTTGGTGGGGATTCTTAAGCAGCATTTTACGTGTTGATGACACTAATATCTTCAGTGAATTTGAAAAAAGATAAATAACTCTACGGCAAGATCGTGCTGAATCTTACAAATGCTCGGTAGCATCTAGCAAGCGGTGCTTAGCTGAGTGATGCCTTGATTGATTTCCTAAATTAAATTCTTCTCTATTCAGTGACTGTCCCATTTACGCTAGACCATTTTGCTAATGTGAATGTTGGCCCATTTGCTCATCCGACAAGTTATAAAATTGAATTCGGATAGGTTTAACTACCAGAAGCTACAAAACATTTCGTGATTTGTGACTAAACTGGGATTGAAACAGGATAGCTGTCTGCTAAAGGATTACGAAATGTCAATCATATGATGAATCTTTTCTAAGACATGCAAGTAGTCTTTGAATCAGATTATTTCAGAGTAAAAAATGCATTAATATCATTTACAAAAACTTGCAAAATTAGCTTATTTTGAGACAATGACAATAATACTTTTTATATTTGAATCATGCTAGACATTCGTTGAAACTGACATCAGTGGGCTCATTCTCTCAGACGGCAAAGGAGTCTTCCATAGTGACCTGTAAATGAGACTATTGAAAGCAGAAGAGCAACCATCTTTAGGCTTAAATTCCGAACTTCTCAGCGATGAAGGATTCTTGAATAGAATGAGAAAGTACATTCTAGGTTCAAAATACTAAGCTCTGACAGTCCAACTCAATCAAGATGTAGCTGAAGCGATTCAAATTTAATTCGTAGATAAGCGAAAATAATAATTGAAAGCAACAGGTTTGTCTTAAGAGGAAACAATCGACTAATAATCGCTGGAAAGGTGGATTTAACTTGCCAGATTGAATGCCGCTTCAAAGCTCAAAAGTGTAGCAACAATCGAAGATTACTAAGAAATAATGGTATTTGAAGAGCAAAGAATACAACGAGCAGTTGCAGATGCAGCAAGTGCTGCCAATAACTCAAATAACTAGCAAGGATAATGATTGAAATTATTACAAAATGTACAAACTTAAAAACAGATAGCCAACGAAAGAATGGACTTCATTCAATAAACTCAAAAAGAATTAGATTTTCCAATTTAAGACATTGTCCTTCAACGTTTATTTTTGTTTGAGTTTTCAAGAGAGAATAATCAGTTTTGAGAATTTGTTTCTTTTGGGAGAGGTGAACCATCAGCAGCCAAAGTGTCATTTACTTGAGAATTGAAAGCAGAGATATCCTTTTCTTGCACTGTTTCACTGTTATTTTCACTCTTTAACTCTTGATATGCAGTGTATTTACTTTGCAACAAAACCAAAAAAGAATTACAATTACTGTATATGAATTTATGGAATTAATTCAAAATACTTACTCACTTTTGCCTTTACATTTATCAACTGGATATTTCTAAGCATTCAACGCTAATTTCCGCAGCACAGCTTATGTGAGATCTTACATTATTTCAACAAAAAAAGAGATACAATAACCAATTAGATTTGGAATGACTTTCTATTCGTTGATATTTCTACCTATTTCACATTGATCAGCCAATCGGAAGAGATATGCTAAACAATCGGTCATTTCTTCACCTACTCTTGTCTTTTCATGCTCAGAAAACTCCGGCAAACCAGGTTTAACTTCGCCTTTCCATTAAAATAATTCACAAAGTTCTCCGACTTCACCTGTGAATGCAAGAAGTAGATTCCGTGGAGTATGATATTGATCCCAATCTCTAAGCAAAAGTTTATGTTTTTAACATTACAATTTATCAAAGATTCGATTTCAAAAATAAACAAACCTTTCTTTAGCGAAGTTAGCCATGATTTATCTAAATCCTTCGAAGGATAATCCCTCTGAGAATTTATGAGGTGGTTTCTGGTTGTTAGTACACACAGAAGAGTCTTATTCTATTGGAGTTTGATCTGATTACATAGCTGATAACAATTCACAAGAAAAAATACTTTATTAATTTCTTAAAAGCTAAAATTCTTCCTTAGTAGATCTAATGGATAAGATATGTAATTAATTCAAGAATAACAGGAATAATTTAGATTCTTTATTTGAGATTGTGTGGGTATATTTTTCTTAATTTTTGGATATTTTTACCTTTTCTAATACAATAGAATTGCCAATGATTATGTAAGCTTTACATAGCTAAAATGCTAAATATTAGTTTTAAAAGATAGCTAATGAGAATAATTCATGCTTTTACTTAAAACTTTAAAGGATTAACAGTCTTTTTTGAGCTTGAAAATAAAGGCACAACTCAAAATATTTGGGTATTAATTAAAATGACTATTCTTCTTTCTATTATTTTGGAGGAATTTAATTCCTTCTCAAAAGCTCAAAGCCCCTTAAAGAAGACTTAGTAAGATGCCATTTAACTTGAGAAGAATAATTTTCCCCCCAACAATAGTTTTCCCAAAAATCTTAACAATAGCAGATTGTTTACAAGTAGATTAATTCGACAATATTAATCTACTAAAATAATTGTTTTTCCTTTTCAGATTGTTTCAAAATAATCAGCGAACCAAGATTTACTGTTTTTATTAGGACTATTTTGAATATTTTCTTGGTTTCATTTTAATAAATAATGTAAGAAAGACATAGAATTGTACATTGTTTATTCTGGAACGGAAAAATTACTTGAAAACATTAAATCAAAAAGAAATCTGATCTTTCAAGGAGTTTCACAAAAATACCTAAAAAATATATTAAACTTTTTTCAAAGCTATTTTAAAAGCTCTCTAAAAATAACTTTTTTTACTGGGTCAATCCTCCAGGCTAAAGCTTCCGAATATCAAAAAGAATCAAGCTCTTTAGTTTGTGGAGAAAATCTTTCCGAATGACTGAATTGCTTTATTAAAATTGGATGATCTGCAATAATTGTAGATCTAAAGAGAAAATAAAGGCAAACAAAACACAAGTACAAAGATAATTTTAAAGAAGAAAGAAAATATCAAAGCAGTAACATAGTTGTTTAAATCGAACATGGCTACCTTAGATATTCCTCCTCTCAAGCCAGAGAACATTAGGACTGTTGGATTTGTCCAAGAAAGCAAAAACTTCATTGAGCGTCTACCAACATCAAAAGGTGCAGCTCATCTTCGGAGACTTACAGAATTATCCAATTCGAGCAATTCATTTAGCCTAGGATCTCGTTCAATGGCATTGCTGAAAAAAAGAGAAAATCTTGGGAATTCCTTTGGAAGTTAAGGATAGTTACCTACAGAGTATAAGAGTTCCTAAGGATTTTATATTAGTGATAATTTTTAGACTCAATACGGCAGTCAACATTCAACTATAGATGGCCATAATGAAGCTAGAACTACCAATAACAATAGTAGTTGTCACAACCTAGGAACCCACAACAACAGCTGGTAATTTGGAGCTGCGAATACTCATAAATGGTCACAAGAGCAACTCTACTCTAGCTTCTACAAGATGAGAGAAAATAATGATATTATCCTAATTCCTGATAAGTTTTGGAAACAAGAAAAGCCGTTTGTACCTTTCAAGCAAGTTTGGGCCGAACATGAGCAGCAAAATGCAGAACTAATTAACGGATTCAATTTGAAAAAGCGCATGCAAGAACATCATCAAGACGATAAACAACTTACTAGATTATCTAGTGTCATGAGTTCAAGTAGTAGTAGTAATCTAAAGAAGTTGGTTAATAATGGTAGTAGTACTATGCCTGAAGTAGAGAATTCTCCATATCTTCCTTTAGGATTCACATAATTACCTCACAAGCCAGTTACAAAGAATTATTATCATAATCATCACCATTAATCGGATGCTTCCAAAGATGGAGAACGCAATAAAAGAATAGCGGTGTCTGTTGGGAAGCACTTTTCATTCCAAGAGAAAAAGAAATTGGATTTATGTGATTCCTCGAATTAATAGCAGAATAAATAACAAAGTAATAATCAATAGGAACAGTAAGCAAATGGAGTGAGCCGTCTAGTCAAGAGCAGCTAACTTCTTGATTCTAATAATAATAAAACATCAACTTTTGGACTTGAAAACCACAGTAGATAATTCATTTCTCCAAAACCTAACAAGCAATAGCATTCTTCCTTCCATGAAAATAATTTTTCCCCACAGCGATTAGCTAAGCATCACTAACAACCTCGCCACTCTATGATGAATCTACGTAATTCGATTTCTACCTCATATCCAAGTTAATCGTTGCAAGAATTATCCATAAAAGACGAGATTGAGATACAATTAAACTAAAACAAATTTTCTAAAGACGTCTATGGTTCAACCCTTAGCCTTGTTGAATCTTAGGTATTCTCCGATACATATGATAAAATTCAACTTTCTTTAGACTTCGCTGATAAAATACACAAGCGCACAAAAATATCCAATAAAAGATAATCGCTAGACACAGCAGAAGATACTCTCCCCTCAAGTACTGTTGGGTCAAAACGAAGCAGCACTCTTGCCATGAATGAACGAGAAGTACCCGTTTTAACTCCATCGATTATGTACTGCTGGGTGGAAAACGATAGGGATTCTTGGAAACCTTAACCAAGAATCGGTACAACAATCATATCTGTAGGAAATGGAGATTTCTCAAGAATTTATCTAGTTGGAGGGATTTCCTCCGAAATGGTTAAGGATGTGTTAGTCATCAACCCTGATGATTTCACGTTCGATACGCTGCAACATTTAGAAGAATAGCACAATGATGAAATGGAAATTCAAAGAGAAAACCTCCTCAAACGCAGATAAGCGAGTTAAAAGAAAATAACCAAATAAACACAGAAAGTTTCGCTAGCAAATATCAACACAGAAGGGAATAATACTCTCAGCATGCCCGCTAAGAGAGCTTCATAAGAGTTATCTGAAAAATAGCCTCCTAGTGACTTTGAAGATGTTGCAAGTAAATACCTGTTTAGCAACGGAAACTTCTCCTAAAGATTCAACCACACAACTGTTGAGACTACAAAAAAGTCTAAGTTTCTAATTTTTGGAGGGGAGATTCTTAATTAAGAGCAGTAATCTGCTCATCCTCATCCTGCAGCAATCATTTAGTCTCGCTAAAAGTTCCGACCGATGAGGAGAAATTGTCTGAATGATCTTATTTCGTTTGATGTCTTGACAAGAGAATGGCGAGTGCATGTCGGACGAGGAGATGTAATTGAAGCGCGTAGAAACCACACTGCGACAATGGTGAGTTCTAAGCACATGGTTGTCATTGGAGGGTTGAATTCAGAAGGGCATGCATTGTTCGATGTTTGCGTGTTGGATACAACAACTTTTCGCTGGGTTATTTTTAACAATTTTTATAATCTCTACGTGAATCCCTTCCCAGCAGGGATTGCTTTCCATGCGGTATGTTTCGTTGCAGAAGAAGAAAACTCCCCAGCGTTTAATGTTCTTGGTACAAATTCTATGAGTACTGTTTTCAAGGAAGCTAAGAAAAATGTTGATAAGAATGCTCCACCGTAGTAGTTTCTGAAAGAAGAAGGGCTCTATGTGTTTGGAGGTATTGACGATGAAGGAAATTATCTCAAGAACAAAATGATGGTGCTGAAGTAAGTTGCGAACCCACCGAACTGGATTGAACTTGCTACCTCAGGTGAATAATACATTTTTTTTAGAGAAAAATATTATTTTGGCAAAAAGTTAACAGTTATTATCAATAATTATCAAAATTCTTACTAATTATTAATTTTCCTTGTTTATATCAAAGGTCGAAGTCCAGAGAAAAGATGCATGCACACAATGAATTTCATGTTTAACATGTCCTTGTGTGTGATCTACGGTGGTAAATACGAGAGTGCCAGTTCTACTAAATATTATGATGACTTATTCGTGCTAAATCTGAAGAGTCTAGCTTGGATTGAAGTTAGCTAATAAGGTCAAAGAAAACCACCACGAGCAATGCACTGTGCATGTGTCTCGCACAAGTAGTTAATTATCTTTGGAGGACTGAATAGCAATGGATTTCTCAGAGGTGACATTGAAATAATTGAATTCGATCAAACACTTGTGATGAAAATGAAAAGAGTAATGAATTACACATTATCACTGTATTAGCAAATCAAGTACAAACGATTAACGCAAATTGAAGAGCAAGCATTGTTGCAAAATCAGCAGCAAAAAATTGCAGAAGAAGTAGAAGATGCCAATAATAATAATGATACTACATAGGTTTAGAGGGTAATTGGGTCTGTTACTTCGTTGAAATAAATTGCCGCTGTGAGCCAGAAGCTCAAAGCAAGAGTGAATTTAATTGACCCAGAGAGAGAGCGAGAACTCAAGGAAAATGATGAATTTTAGAGGGAAAGCAACAACAATAAATTGGAAAATGCTGAAAAATGGAAAGCTCCTTTCAAATCAAAATAATAATCTGCATAATACAATCCAGCAGTTATGTTCTTAGCAAAGACATTCTTGCCTATGCCTGCTCATTGTGGGAAGAGGCCAGATGCATGAATATGCCATTCTAAGAATTTAAGTTAAAAACGTAATAGCCTAGAAGTGTGATTGTCTTTCCAAGAAAGTTGCTTCAGTTAATTACAACATTAGTAGCATTTTTCAGATTGATTTAAACAAAGAGATTTTAACATTCATCAAAGTGATGAATATCAACTATTGATTTGTCTGTGAAATTTAATTATTTTTCCAGTATGCAACAACAACATTTCTATTACCTCTCACTACAAAGATTAACTCAAATAAGATTATTTTTTTGCAAAATTAGTTTCTTTATTAAGATAGGTACAACTCAATTGATCAGTGAATATGTTCATTATGTTAATTTTTGTATTCAAACGAAAGATAATTACTTGCCGTGTTGGGGATATCATAATATATTCAAATACTACTTTGAAGTTCGCCTGTTAGTTTTCTACAGTTGCTTTTGATAACTTTCGCTAAGGTTTCCATATGAACTTTTATTTTTTCTCTTTGTCAGAAGGGTATTCTAAAGATAGTCTATTGCAAACTGTTAAACACAAAAGAAGAACGTTCTAATAAAGGTTTTTTATCAAACAAGAACTTGTATAATGAAATAGAAAAGCATATTTTCTCAGCAAAGTCAAAGAAAATACGATTAAAAAATCAGATGATGGGGAGAAGCTCAGAGAGCCGGTTGTGTAGGAGGAGAGCGTTTGAAGTGGATGATCACATCAAAAATAGAATTTAGGAAAAGAGACTCGCAGGAAGATTAATAATAATTATCATAGAAGGGAAACAAAAAATAATTAAAAAAAACCTTGAAATTGCTCGAGCGCACACACGCACATACACCAAATAGATAATAAAAGGTCAAAAAAAGGAAGAAAAACACTCAAAAGACAATAAACTACAACAAACAAATGGAAGCACATCCCAAGAGATACAAGGAGCAGGTCAGCGAGGAGATGAGAAAGCAAGAATGCGAGCACATCAAAAAGAGCTATCCTGATAAAATTCCTCTAATTATTGAGAAACATCCTAAATCAAAGCTCGAGCAAATCGACAGAACCAAGTACTTTATTTTCATTTCAAATACAACACATTAGTTTGAGAACCCAGGAATTTTAGTTTAAGAGCTCATACTAACCAGAGATAATGAGATAATAACGCAACAACAACAATTCACATTAAACATGAATTTAATTTAGAATTATAATAAAAAGGATTTCTAAAAGATGAAATAATTTGTGTTTTGTTCCACTGCTGACTGTTTTCATCCATTCTTTTTGTGAAATTAGATTCCTGATTCTGGACAAATTGAGAGTATACTAAGTAAATACTATCGTGAGAAGAAAGATGAGTCTCAATAAAGTCGATGCTCTCTATCTCTTCGTTAACGATAATATTCTTCTGAGAGGAGGTAAGGAAAATATTCAAGTTTTCTTTAAAATTAACTAAAAGAATTTTTGTTAAAACTCAACTTCTAATCATCTATTAAATTTCTTAGATCAGAGTCTGAAGGATGTTTACGATAAATACAAGGATTCTGATGGATTCATCTATGTTTCTTACTGCGAGTATAGCTCTTTCGGACAGTGAGGGGGGTAAAAATCCTGCAAGGAAAGGGTCTTCTTATTCATTTACTTCAACACCTACAAACACACCTAAAAAAGAATAACAATTTAACCTAATAAGCCTTCGATCCTCCTTTGCTTCTTCAAATGAATCCAGCAGACAAACATAAATGAATAAAACTATTAGCAAAATATATCAAACTTAGTAGTGCATATTTTTTAGATTATTTCAGAACTGCCAAAATATAATCACCTTCATTTCTCTGTGTACTATTACATTAAAGAATCTTAACCAAACCATTATTTTGCTTCTTTTTTTGATAAAGTATCATGTTCGTTTATGAATTTGAGTTTCTCGAAGAGCTTATGTTTTCATTTTTTAGAATGGTTTTTGATGGCACAAACAATATTTTATGCATGCACATTTTAAATAAAAATAGAAATCTAAAAAAAAACAAGAATCCATTGCTAAATACAATTGTATATGCTAGCTCATCAATCTCTGACAGCATACTCTTTGAAGAGCAGCACATTTTTGAAATAGCCAGAAAAAATAGCATTTTGTTCTTCCAGTTATTTTGAAACATCTGCGATTTGTGCTTCCACATTATCAAGTTTTACTGTGTATCTAGCAGTCTTTTCACCAAAGGACCTTGATTCAAAATATGAAATAGTCAATCCAAACTGTGAAAACCCCCTCAAAACTCTAAAAATATTTTGGACAAATGCACAAATATATCCTCTCTGTAAATTGTTTTTTTCTTACATTTCTTTCTTGTCTTCATAGTAATTTTTGTACACCTACAAGAGTGTCAGTTGTTTATTCAAAACGAGTATCTTTTCCTTCACTCCAACTCCCAGCAATCCATTTCTTCTGACGGCTGCTTCCAAATCGTTCATGGACTACAATGGATCTTTCTAAAGTGCTTCTTTTATGACCACTTTCTTTTCGTTTTCCATCATCATTTTTCTAAAATCATTGCGCTTCTTTAAGAATTTTTACTCCCAATCTTTCATCTGTTTTTTTAAACATAATTCATAAGTTTTCACTTGAGATAAAACTAGTTTCTAAAGTATTTAAAATGTATGTTCTAACCTTTTCATAGTGTGCCTAGAGACTCGCGAGGAACTTCTACCTAAATTCGAGTTCTGTTAGCTTAGCGTTTTACTTTTAAGCCTTCTCATATCCTTGCTAATAGAGTCTTAAGAATTCCCTTAAGTTTATCCCTGCTGGTTTTTGATTACGCTAGTTGTTTGGTCAAAAATAAGAATTCATCTAATATGTTGTAGATCAATAAACACACGTATCATCAACTATTTCTGATTTCTTTTATGAATCCATACCTTCTTACTGTATCCTGATGACGAATAGAAAAAATGTTTATCTTCTTCTTTTGGGAACAGCTCAAGATCACGGTAGATAAGATAAAGGTATTTTCTAGTCAAGCCTAGTTTCAATGCCTTTTCTTTCTCTCTGAATTCTATTTGAAGAATGTCTCTAGCTTCCCTTGGAATATTTATCTGTTTGATTGTAATAGTTAGTTGTTAAACTGCAGA